>Ga0209389_1002775_pt1 | contig 13654 bp, 7 predicted proteins | sample CowpearedBW_FD_187526 | JGI IMG/M metagenome (GOLD analysis project Ga0209389, IMG submission 187526) | Root nodule microbial communities of legume samples collected from California, USA - Cow pea red BW (SPAdes) (version 2) | ecosystem: Host-associated > Plants > Roots > Nodule | place: USA... | reverse complement strand
AAAAAAGCAAAAAAAAAAAAAAGAAAAAAAAAAGAAAAAGAAGAAGAAGAAGAAGAAGAAGAATCAATGGCGTCCTCTGCCTGCACCAAACCCATCTTCCCCTCATCCTTCACCCTTTCTTCTTCATCTTCTTCAGAATCAAAGTCAAAACTTTCTCACGTGTCGTTCACCAACGCCATACCCATCTACCGAAAACTCTCCCATGCTAACCCCTCCAAACGCTCTTTGGCGGTCAACAATGCTTTGAAAACAGTTGACCCGACAGCAACCTCGGTGGGGAGCTCGAACTCCGAGGATGTCGGGTTCTTGGGTGAAAAGCCGACGATCTTGGTCTCCGAGAAACTTGGAGAGGCGGGGCTCAACGTGTTACGCAGTGTGGGGCACGTGGAATGCGCGTACGAGCTCTCGCAGGAGGAGCTCTGCACCAAGATCTCGTGCTGCGACGCTTTGATTGTGAGGAGCGGAACCAAGGTGACGAGGGAAGTGTTTGAGGCTGGAAAAGGGAGGTTGAAGGTGGTGGGAAGAGCCGGTGTGGGCATTGACAACGTGGATCTGCAAGCAGCCACTGAGTTTGGCTGCCTCGTCGTGAACGCGCCCACCGCCAACACTATCGCCGCCGCCGAGCACGGGATCGCTCTTCTCGCCGCCATGGCCCGCAACATTGCCCAGGCTGACGCCTCCACCAAAGCTGGTATTTTCCTTCTCTTTCTTCTTTCCTCTTCCATCATCAACCTTTGTTTCGAGATCTCATTTTTCACATCATAATCTCTTCTTGATGCCTCTGTTCGATAATCTCATCTCATATAAACCTTATCAGATCACTGATATACACATGTTTAGTCTTCATATATTCATTAGCTACACCATAAAAATAGTGTTTGTAAGTGAAGCTGTAATCGGATCTATATGTTATATATCGCACCATAATTCATAACCATATATCTAGTTTTCACATGATTCAGTGTTCTGGAGATTTTATACATACGGCTGGTATCTGTTTATACCATATTTAACAGTTAATGATTACATTTTCAATAATTTTTTATGAAATTTAAATTTAATCGATTTAGTTCAATTTATGTATACAAAATTTCTTACAATTTTATGTAATATTTAAAAATATTAAATTCAGTGTATGGTACAAAATTTAATGAGTAGATTGATTAATTCTGTATTATCAAAAAGATGTAATTTAAGTAAGTTTTATGTATGTGTAAAGTGAAGACCAACTAGTTTTGAGGTTAAGTTTGATATGAATGAAAATTCTGTTGATTTGTTGAATTTAACGATGGAAGTAAAATTTGTTGGACTAATGAGCATAAACAGACATGGATGTTTCAACTTTTGAAGTGGTAAATCATTAGTGACGTGTTGGTTGAGACATGAAATGACGTGAGACGTTGTATCTGCTTATATACATAAATGCCTGAGTACTTTATATCTGTTTACGGAGAAAAACATGTTTTATGTTATGTTGGATGTGGTTTTTGATTTAAGGGTAGGAAAATTAGAAGCTATGGGATAGGCATTGAGAGTGATTTTGTGGAGAATTTTGCAGGAAAATGGCAGAGAAGCAAGTATGTGGGAGTTTCGATGGTTGGAAAGACATTAGCAGTGATGGGTTTTGGAAAAGTTGGATCTGAAGTGGCGAGGCGTGCAAAAGGGTTGGGCATGCACGTGATTGCTCATGACCCTTATGCTCCGGCTGATAGAGCCCGTGCTATTGGCGTGGAGCTTGTGTCCTTTGCTCAGGCTATCGCCACTGCAGATTTCATCTCCCTCCACATGCCACTCACTTCAACCACCAACAAGATCTTCAATGACGACACTTTTGCCAAGATGAAGAAGGGAGTTCGCATCGTCAACGTTGCCAGAGGAGGAGTTATTGATGAAGATGCATTAGTAAGAGCCCTTGACAATGGAATCGTTGCACAGGTCAACCTCTTTTCTTTTCCCTTTTTTCTTTTTTCTTTCCTTATTCAACAGTAAAGGATAGATACAGGTCAACCATCAAAATTGAAAACTTACCTTGGTAATTTGCATAAAAGAGATTATGCATATTTCTGGTAAGAAACTGTAATTCTGATTAGAGATAAAGACAAATAACACCTAGTAACTTTATTATTCTAAAGGATTATCATGCATACAAGTTTTTCCCTTTTCAATTTTCAATGTCACTCTCCAATGTTGCACATGATTATCACATAATGGTGCCTAAAGTTACAAACTTTGTCAAAATTGCATGTGGAGCAGGCAGCTCTTGATGTCTTCACCGAAGAACCTCCATCCAAAGACAGTAAGTTAGTGCAGCACGAGAATGTCACTGTTACCCCTCATCTTGGAGCTAGCACCAAAGAGGCACAGGTTTGTTCTTCCTTCACAGTATTGCTTTCTATTATTCAATAAATTCCACACGAGTTGAGATTCTCTATTGGTTTCTTGGTGTTGTCCTGGGCAGCATTTTGATGTTGGTATATTAAAATTCATTTTAATATATTTTAAAACATCAAAATCAATGTTCATCGAACAACACAAAATATCCAGTAGTGATCCAATTTCATTTAGCTCTGTTGTGTAGCATATATGCATCATATCCTGACCATTTATACTTCACCAGGAGGGTGTTGCTATTGAAATAGCAGAGGCTGTGTTAGGAGCATTGAAAGGGGAACTCTCAGCAACTGCTGTCAATGCTCCAATGGTTGCTCCTGAGGTAAGCATTCTGAATGTGACCTTCTTGCTGTTCCTTTCCTACACTGCAACTGCAATCAATAAAAAAAACATCATGGTTGGTTGTTGTGATGTTCAGGTGCTGTCAGAATTGGCCCCATATGTGGTGCTAGCTGAGAAGCTGGGGAGACTTGCTGTGCAGTTGGTGTGTGGAGGAAGTGGGATAAAATCTGTGAAGGTGGTTTATCGATCAGCGAGAGGCCCAGATGACTTGGACACTAGACTTCTGCGAGCCATGGTTACAAAGGGCATCATTGAGCCAATATCAAACACCATTGTGAACCTTGTGAATGCAGATTTCATAGCAAAGCAGAGAGGGCTTCGCATAAGCGAGGAAAGAGTGGTTGTTGATTCATCTCCTGAGCTTCCTGTTGATTCCATCCAGGTACAGATCTCGAGCGTGGACTCCAAATTTGCAAGTGCTATAGCAGAGGGTGGTCATATCAGCATCGATGGAAAAGTGAAGTTCGGTGAACCTCACCTCACATGTGTGGGGTCCTTCGATGTGGATGTGAGCTTGCAGGGGAATCTAATCCTGTGCCGACAGGTGGATCAGCCCGGCATGATTGGTCGTGTCGGAAACATTCTTGGTGAGCAGAACGTGAATGTTAGCTTTATGAGTGTGGGAAGAACATCTCGTAGGAAGAAGGCCATCATGGCTATTGGTGTCGATGAAGAACCAAACAAGCAGGCTCTTGACAACATTGGAGCTGTGCCTGCCATTGAAGAGTTTGTTTTCCTCAAGCTGTAGTAGTTACTAATCATGGTATATACATAAATAATGAGTATGTATGGATTTTGATCAAAAGTAAAATAGCTACTCCTGCTTAAAAACAAATGTTTTGTTTTTCTTCTAGTTTTCTGGTCTTTGAGTGCACTTGCACTTCATCTAGATCTGTTTTTACATATTGGTGGACTAATCATGGATGTGATATATTCTGTTTTGGAATTTGCATTGGGTGATTTTGAGAATAAAATTAGTTGTTTTCAGCTAGTGAGTAGTGTGTGGACCTCTGAGTTTTGCTTTTTTTTTTTCTTTTTCTGGGTTTTGCTATTGCAGTATCATTGTTTCAACAAGTGGCATAGCATAGGGAATCTCACCAATAATGTAATGTACCAACTTGAACTTGCTCAAGTTGCAAGCAATAGGAGAAATCCATTTGCTTCAATATAAAGTTGCTATAACACCTATCATTAAAGGTATAAAGTTCAAAACTGGTTAGTGCAAAGAAAAGCCTGCATCAATTCACTTTATTTTAAAATTTCAATGAATTATAAAATTGTTTATGTGTATTTCTGCATTGATATTGGTTTATGTGAGTATTTCTGCATACAACTGTTAGTTTACTAAATTTGTCTTTTGTTTAAGTTGGTGTGTTTGGATATTTTTTTTATGCAAACGAAAAAAAAATGTTAAGAATTTAAGTGTGAGTCTAATAGCAGTATATTTAATAGCAGTGTTAAAAAAAGTTGTTTACTTTTTAAATCAAACCCGTATATTTTTTTCATATCCGTGGATATCCACGGGTACCCACGAGTATTTACAAAATTATTTAAAAAATAAATATTTAATCATAAATTCAAATAAAATAAAATAAAATACATCAGTGTCATAAATTTTAAATAAATTCCAAACTAACTCAAGTCCATACAAGTTCAAATAATTATAAAAATAAATATAAAACGACGTTCAACAGAATGAAAAATCTTTAATTAATGTTTTGATCAACAAGTCCACTTTCTCCGATTGATTCCTGAAAAATAATCAAATAATAAACCTCAACTATCACATGTCAAGTATTCTTATATTAATTCCATCATTTGACAACAAGCATATCATAAACGTCATTGTCTATTTAGGGTTTGATGTATATGCCCAATTTCAAAGAAGACAGAAGACAAGATGTGCAGTTTATAAGAAATTAGGACAAAATATTTTTTACTAATATATATATATATATATAAGGGTATTTTTGTGAATTAAAGTTTAGTGGGTACGAGTATCCACAGGTACAGATGCTATGATATCCGTACTTGCCCCGTTAACATGCGGGTATCAAAAATACACGTATCCACAGGTAGTGGGTATTCATTTTTAATATTGATTTCCTACCCATTACGGGTTTTATCCGTGGATACCCACGAGTACAAATATTATGAGTTTGATGTAGATGTAAATAGTATAGTTATTGATTCTAATTTATTTTAGTATGGTTTATTTTTGTAATTTTATTATTTATTAATTTAATTTAGTTTTTCAATTAGTGAAAATAATTTATTTTGTTATTTTTGTTAAGTTGATATTAATTTTTTATCTGTATATTTTATGTGTCAATGAAATTTATATATATATATATATATATATATTTAATTATTTAGTTTGTCACGAAACTTATTCGCATTTCTAATGTATTTTTCATCTTATAATAACTTTTATGTAATTATGTTAGAATGATATATATCAATCAAAATTTCTTTAGGTGTCACGTTTGAATATTTCTATTATTTTTTAATATTTTTATTTATTGTATATTTTTCTTTCACATGAGAATGTTTAATACTCGCAATTTAAGTGTTTAATAGCATAAACCTTTCATTCATTATGTAATAATAGAAAACCAAATTCTTTATTTATTATTTATTTTTGTTTCATTTGAAAAACTCTTTTATTTCTTTAAAACAGTTTTTGTTATTTCTCAACCATTGAGTATATATGTTGATATTTGAAAAGTTTTCTTATATTTCTAAAGTATTTTTATCTTATCATACACTTAATTATACATTTGTTTTTCTTTGTGCAATTTTTTTCAATAGTTTCTCAAATTGTTTATAAGACACACATTTGTTAAATTTTTTAATATTTTTTGTTGTTGTTTGTTTTCATCATGTAGAATACTATTTCAATATATTTTATCTAATTATTTTTTATTTTATAACTTATTATCAATCATACTGTAATATTTTCACTATAATTGTATAAATAATTTTTATTTACTACAATATAAAAATTTAATGTAATTGCCATGAATATTTTTTTATCACCATCCAACATAGATGGAGTTCAAAAAATATTAAAATTTCATTATTATATTTATTAGTTGTTCTTTGCATCATTTTGATCAAGTGATGTATTATTTGGAGATGACAAGAGTTTCTTGATCACTTACTAATGTAGCCAAAAATAATTCAAGCGTAAAAAAAATCTATTTTGTGCTAGACAAGGTTCAAACTCACATCCACTCAATTATTAAGTATATGCACAACCATCAACCTATAAATGTTTCATGACATATCATGCACACATACACTCATAACATCAAGCCACGTGTTCATATATGCGCCCACAATACATTAAATAATTAAAACCTAAGTCATAATTAAACCTAAGTCAAATACATTAATGACATACACAAGACTTAAACCTAAGTCCCCTCAAATGCACCAAGCGTGTCATAATTAACCACTTGAATTATAATTTTCCACATTAATTAGTTTATAGATTCATTCCCTCATATTTATTAAATAAATATTTATTTATTTATTTAATTTTTCCTGGTCTTATAATATCTAAAAAATTTATAAATTTTAACCGAAAAAAATATAAATATTTTTATTATCATCATTTTATATCCAAAAATATATAAAATTTATCATAATTAACTTCTAGAATTTTCATATGGTGAATGATAAATGAATGAAATCTATCAATATTTGAAACTTTCTGTTATGTTTCAATAGATAGGTAATTTAATGGTTCCATTGGATCCAACTTCAAGACTTGACAGGTTGATGTAATATACTTCATATTTAATTCATATATCACGATGGAAGCTCAATAAATATTTGAAGTTAAATGATCAAGATTGTACATTAAATATATGTTTTCCGAAAGTAAACTTTTAATTTCGCTGTGTTAAGTTAATCCTTTTGTTCTTTCTGTGAAATTGTTAGGTTTCTCTTAAATCCTTGCAGGATATCTATTGCATGTTTATAATTCCAATTATTTGTGAAGCATTTGTTTATATTATTACTTTCTATAATAAATAAGAAGGTACAATCAAAATAAACAATAATAAAAATTATCCTTGCTTTTGCATAGCAAAAATTAAAATAAGATTATATAATATTGTGAAATAAAAATATATATTTCAAATAATTAGCTACGCACGTAAAACAAAAAACTGTATTCCTAGATAGATTTAAATTAGTGTCTAACAAGAAGAGGCTATTTTTAAAAAATATATATTTAACATATTAAGAAATAAAAACTTAATATTAATTAATAGTTTAAAATTTAAATATAGTGCACATAAATCTAATAAATGATTACTTCGTGGATGAAGAAGCTGTGGAGGTTCTTAAATCTATTTAAATTTAAAAAACTATAAAGAAAATTTGTTACATACATTGTTTTATAGAGAGGAGCAAGGAGGGGAGTGTATAGAAGAGAAAGAAGATTGGGGTTGTGTTGAGGGTTAGGGTTAGGGTTTGATCGCACGCAATGGCTGGCACCGGCATCCACCCATACCATCAGCAATGGCCCCCAGCGGCGGCGGCTCCTCCTCCGCCACCTCCAGCGGCCGCCGCCGCACCTCCTCACGCCGGCGATGAGGTTCGAACGATATTCATAACCGGTCTTCCCGAAGACGTGAAAGAGAGGGAACTTCAGAATCTGCTGAGATGGTTACCCGGCTTTGAAGCTTCTCAATTGAATTTTAAAGCGGAAAAGCCAATGGGCTTCGCTCTGTTCACGGCTCCGCACCAAGCACTGGCGGCCAAAGATATTCTCCAGGACATGCTCTTCGATCCCGACACCAAGTCCGTTCTCCACACTGAGATGGCCAAAAAGAATCTCTTCGTGAAAAGGGGTGAGCTTCTTTTAAGGTTCAATCTATAGCTGTAACTGAAATCGAAACCTTTGCTTGCTTCGCATTTGCTAACTCTAATTCTTCGTGTTAATGGCCCCCTTTTCATTGTTTCTTTGTAGGAATTGGAGCTGATGCGGGTGCTTTTGACCAAAGTAAACGATTAAGAACGGCTGGGGATTATACACATACTGCTTATACATCTCCGTCCCCTTTTCATCCTCCCCCGCCACCTGTTTGGGGTCCACATGGGTAAGCACCACCGATATATTTGACACCCACTCCATGAAAATTAAGGAATTTTTATCTCAATGTAATAATTTTAGTTTGCAATGGCATTGATTTTATTTATTTCAATGTGTTTGCTCTTAGTTTGTGACGGTTTTTCTATGGTACAGATACATGGCTCCGCCGCCACCTCCTCCATATGATCCATATGCGGGCTATCCGGTTGCACCTGTACCAATGCCTACTCCTGCACCCATAGCAGCACCTAGTAGTTATGTTCCAGTTCAGGTGAGAGTGGCTGAAAATGTGAATATTGCTTTAATGTATGTTTGGAACTGCCTCAGGAAATCTTTATGTTCGCGTAGTCTCTCTGTCAACCCTCCCCATAGCAGCAGCTTCTGCATGAAAATCTAACTTGATGTGAATTTATTCTTTGCAAATGTGTTCCTAGTCAATGATTATATCATCACTCCACGTCCCACATTGGTCAACTCATTTTAAACGGGGAACATGGGTTAACACATTTAGTTTCACTTGATTTCCCCATCAATGATCACTCCATGTCTTGCAATGTTTAGCTCATATTTTAAAAGGGGATATGGGTTCATGCATTTATTTTCACATCATTTTTCCATCAATGATTAAGTTATCACTCCTTGTCTTGTAATCTTCAGCTCATGTTTTAAAAGGAAGGTTTTTAAATCCGAGTTTACCCATTCTATATGATATGAATATGACACTTGCCCATTGAAAATCTCTTTTGGTCACAAAGGACCTGATATCTGCTCTGGATAATTTATTTCACATCATTAATTTAACAAATGGTGAATTTATCCACATAGTACTGTGTTCATGACATAGTGAACAGTCATGTAAGAGTTCTGGTATTTTATTTCCAAATGGGTATAGGTGGGGAGACATTAGCTTTGAGTTTACTGGATAAGTTGTTGAATGTTGACCTAACTGGTATTCTGTGTACATATTATGATGATCACCATCCACACGTATATAACTGCAATTGTGCAAACCCAAATTAAAAACACATTTCTTAGATATTATCAAAATAAAAAAAAATTATAAATCATTCTCATCATAAATTACTTTCTATTATTTACATATATAATAAATATATAAATAGAACAATTTCCATCTTTGGTTTATGAAGAGACAATGTTTCTATGTTTTTATATTACACTTTGTTTCTTGTTTTATTGGATAATAATGCATTAAAAAATGTGAACACTTCACCAACACGTGCCATTGAAGTATCCAAAAGTATTGGTATCAGATTCAAGAAACAAAGAAAGTACTAGTGTTCATAGGTTTGGATACTTTATTTGATAATAATGCATTGAAAAAATGTGGACACTTCAACACATACTAATGAAGTATCCAAAAAGTATTGGTATCAGATATGTGTAACGAATAAAAGTACTAGTCTCCATAGGTTTGAATACTTCATCAAGTTGTCTTGGTGAAGTACCCTATCATATACAAATACGAGAACCAAAAACCAAATTGAAGTGCTGGTGCTTTATGGATCACAATTGTAAATCTCTTAGATGACTGTACATTAGTTACTCATATCAGTGTAAGTAAACAAAGGTTTTGTTAATTTTACGTATAATATAATATATTGAGTATTCTTATGGCTGGAAAAAGTCCAAGTTGCTTTTTAGTTGAGTTCTTATCTTGCTTTATTTTTTTTTTCTTTGCCAAGTTATCTGATTTTTTTTTTTTTTTTTTTTTTCTAGTTTTTTTTTTTTTTTTTTTTTTTTTTTTTTGTAACTTTCTAATTTAGATTTGGTTATACACAATAGTAAATGATATAGTGTGTTGCTATCTCTAACTTTATTATTTTGAATAGAACACAAAAGATAACCCTCCTTGCAACACCCTGTTTATTGGGAATTTGGGAGAGAACATAAACGAGGAAGAAGTAAGGGGCCTTTTCAGTGTGTAAGTACATTTACTCCTTGGCCACTGGTTCTTATGTTCAGTTTACATGGCATTTTCTATCTCAAAAGACTCAGAACAATATTTTGATCAACTTTGTGTTGCAGACAACCCGGTTTTAAGCAAATGAAGATTTTGAGACAGGAGAGGCATACAGTTTGCTTCATTGAGTTTGAAGTCAGTGATCTTTCAATAAAATTTTGTCTAACTTGTTAATTGGTGAATACTTGTGCTTTGTTTCTGGTGAATTTTCCTTGGTTTGACTTTCCATGACCTATTGCAGGACGTGAATAGTGCTACCAATGTGCACCATAACCTGCAGGGTGCTGTTATCCCAAGTTCTGGCTCCGTTGGCATGCGGATACAATATCCTTTTCTATATTGTCAAGCACCCTGATATTTTCTTTCTGATCCTCTCCCCTTGTTTACTTTTCAAAAGTTGACTGTGCATCTGCGGTTGTAGCTCTGGAGACTACGGCAGACATTTTTACTAAAATGTTTGCATTTGTAACATCATACCACGAATTTGTTTTTTCCTTTTTTACTTTAATGTGACTGAGCATCAATGATACTAGAACCATGGATTTCTTTTAATTCAACTACTTTTTATGGGTTTAATTGTTTTGCAGTCCTATCTAAACATGAATACAGCTGCATGTGTTAGTGCTTTATATGTCAAAATCATATAGTAAATCTTATGATTTGGGGTTTATATGTTTCCAGTGTTGTTTTTTTTTCTTATCATCCATTATCCCTTAAGTTGGATTCAAAAGTTCTTATCCTTGGAATTCAGTTTGGTACAAATTTAGTTGTGGTTCTGTTATGTGCAGGGAATTTCTTTTGGTGTTTTTCTTGACTTCTCAGTAGATATTCAAAAAATCCATTTGGAAAGAGGAAAGATAATATTCCTATTGCTGTTCCCACTGCTAATGGAGCTCCACCAACAATGACTTATCAGTAGCTTGAAGGGGATGTAATCTGTTCTTTATGCTCCGACAAATATTACCACATAATAGGATGCATCTTGCTGCTGTCACATGCATCCATTGATCATCAAGTCATCGCCATTAGCATCCTTGCTCATGTGAATGAATGCACAGTGGCATCATATACATACATTTGGCTATGTTATACTAATCGGACATGCATTTCTTGGCAACATGTGTTGGTTCCCAGATTACTTTTATAGGCGTTTAGATGGTATTATCACCTGTAGAATTGATGCATGGGTCTAAATTTTGTTTAAATTGTGTGCTTTCTGGTCATATATACATTCTGTGTACATTGGCATTAGGAATGCTTATTCAAACAAGCTTTTGGCTTGTATTTTCTAACTTTAGGTTCATCTGGTGCTTATTTGACATGACATCTTATGCTGATACTTCTATTACATATCACGACCTGGCTAGGATCTGGAGAAATAAGGATGTTATAGCAATGGTCATGCTACCCTTTCCACTATCATATTACCATTTTCATTACACCATATTTAACATTTTCCCCCATTTTCAATCCGTCATTCATGACTCCATTTAATCAGAGCATTAATGTTGATGCTTTGATATTCAAGCTATTGAGACCTGTTTAAAGGAAATCCCCGGAGTTATATATTGTCTGATTTATACAGGATTTCAATACGAGAAAGCATCCTTTCATAATGGGAGATCCATTACTGCTGCTGCCATATCGTTGGAGGTAATCTTTGTTTGCTTGGGTGAACTACAATCAAATTTAGGTTGCAACTTCTGTCGATTATCAAGTGAAGCCTCCCCGAGTTATTATACTCATTAAACAGTTCACTGACTTATTTTTTCCACGACATGCTAATTCTTTGCTAGTTTTGAAAATCTATTATTGTAGCAAAAGTTTAATTTGTGTAACAGAAGAGACTCATAGGTCAAGAATAGATCCCGAGGAAAATGGAGTAAGGGCTGTAGAATCCTCACCTTACTACTGGGTTCATTATTATTTATGAACAGTGGTCCGAGTTTTGCAATGAAAATTGCAACTTCGGAGTTGAGTATCAAACTAGAGAGACATCAATTGTTGTATTAAATTCAATTCTACCCAACATCAATTGTGTTAGAACTAAAGCCAACAATTGACCGTTATTAACGGGCATTTTGTCGCGGACTACGTTTGCAGTCTTTTCCAAAGGAATGAAATGACATTTTAGCAGCTTTATCAAGCAAGTGTTTAGTTATGCATTTACAATACTCTGAACGTGTAAATAAAATTCAATTCCACACGTCAACAATGTTACTTTAGTAAGCATAACGTTAATTTAATTATTTCATAAATTTAATAGAACAATAAAATGGGTTTCAAAATCGCGCTTAGGTCTCTACAATTTTAATAACGTCCATACGAGAACATCTGTTTAAATTAAAATAACTTGAATTTTGATCCTTTATTAAATTCTTCATTGCATTTTTTATGTTGTAATGGTTTTGCAAAACTATATTATTTAGAAATAAATTTGATTGCTTTTATAGTTCAAAACTAAATCGATGATGTATAAATTTTATTTTATTAGACGTTTTACAGATTACACTTTTAAGCGCTAAAATAGTCAATCCAATCTGTCAACTTAAGAATCAGTGTCATGAAACAAATAAAATTTAAAGAAATTTAAAGTAGACTTATTTGAAAAGAATAATTTTTGAGAATGCGAACAAAATAATGAAGTCAACAACATTTACAAACCAACAAGCAAATTGACAGGAGGAAAAAGGAAAAAATATTGGAAAACTTAATCTACAGAAATGCAATGAGGAGATAGATCTCGATAGAGTACAAAAATCTGCTTACCAATTTCACGAATGACTTAATTTACAAGGATGCAACTATGCCTCACGAACTATTATGCGATCTCACAGATGAAATTGACTGAGCAGACACCGACGCAGTAGGGCTGCTAACTTCTCTCTCCCCATTTATTTCTTTTGGCTTTCCACTTAGTCTCTCCATTACATCTTGACATATGTCGTTAAACCATTCGTCTTCTGGCAGTTCTCTGCCATTCAAATATATATTAACATAACAATTTCCTTTTAAATCACAATTTTTAACAGAAAATACATTTGCAGAAACATTTACTTAATGTAATGATAGAATGTTGATGATGACAACGGTTACTTACCTATATGGATCCATCCCTGTTGCAGAAAATGCCGCCATCGCTTTTGTTATAATCTCATTCACAATTCGTTGCAAATTTCTTGACAAGTACCGACCGTGCGAAGCAAAACATACGACAAACTTCATATCCAGATAGAACTGCACAACGTAAGAAAAAAATTATGTGGCCACAGTAAACTTTTCCGTTCACGAGGTCAACCATGTAAACTTGCATCTATTAATTGTGAGGAAAATTCATTCAGCAAGGTCAATGTTGTCAATTTAATTTTTAAATAATAGAGTAGAGAATATGGAAAATTTTCTTGAGGGGGAGGAACAATTATTTTCAGTGTTCTCCAATAATGGAGATGAAAGTATGACCAGAATCTAAGTGATTAGCATTGTTAAAGTGGTTTCTCCATGTTTTTGATAATAGCACAGACTAATTGATATTTGACACTTGTATCAAACAACAAATCTTGCATCAAATGAAAAATAATCAGTAATTACTTAGGCTAATGTATTTATTTTCGTGTCTTCCAATTTGTTTTGGATTATTTCTACATTTACTTTCAATTAATTATTTCAGTATTATTCAAATAAATTAGAAAGTATTTATTACAAACTAAATTAAAATTTGGTCACCCTTTAATTTTTTATTTATAATTTTGGCTTCATCTTTTTTCACACGATTTTGGTTTTCCTATTTTATAAAATTGGAAATTTTGGTTCGTTCCACAATTCTGCTTATAATT
>Ga0209389_1002759_pt1 | contig 13687 bp, 15 predicted proteins | sample CowpearedBW_FD_187526 | JGI IMG/M metagenome (GOLD analysis project Ga0209389, IMG submission 187526) | Root nodule microbial communities of legume samples collected from California, USA - Cow pea red BW (SPAdes) (version 2) | ecosystem: Host-associated > Plants > Roots > Nodule | place: USA... | reverse complement strand
GATCAAATGATGTATTATAACTTTTATTAGTGTATAAAAAAGAGATTCATTAGAATTTAAAAGATTGAAGTAAACAAACATTTAAAATATATTTTAATTTGAATATTTGTTTTCCTTTTATATTTTTTAAAATATATTTTTAAATTTTATCAACTAGGTTTCATTAATGTTTGTAAATTTAATAAACGTGTTGTTGGTTCTCATGAAATTTTATTTGGTATTATAATCTAAAATATAAATAATTATAATTTATTTTAAACTTTTATTATTATTATTATTTGTTCTTTGCATTATGTGATCAAATGATGTATTATGACTTTTATTAGTATATAAAAAAGATATCCATTAGAATTTAAAATTGAAGTAAACAAACATTTAAAATATATTTTAATTTGAATATTTGTTTTCCTTTTATATTAAAAAAAATATATTTTTAAATTTTATTAACTATGTTTCATTAATATTTACAAATTTAATAATTGTTTTGATTCTCATGAAATTTTATTTGGTATTATAATAAAAAATATAAACAATTATAATTTATTTTAAAGTATTTGATATCGAAGAAACAACCATCCTTCTAATATTGAATATTTGATAATATTATGTTTTCTTTACCATAATTTTTTATTATTTTATAAAAATTAATTATTATTAATATTAAAGTAGTAAGAAAATGGGTATGCGTACGAGATTATACCCATTACCCGGTGGGGATGGAGATGGGACAAAACTTTGATACCCGTTGGGTTTGGGTATGGGGATGGGAATGGGGATGAATTTTTTTTACGGGGATAGGTATGGGATAACGAAACCCGTGCCCGCCCCGCCCCATTACCATCCCTAGGCGGGAGTGCGCATCAACAAGAGTTTTTGATCGTTGGTTTTTTATGCAGGCGGTTATGAGAACCTGGACTTTGTTGAGCATGACGTTAGAAACTACTTAGCGATCAATACGCGTGCCCTTGGAAAAAATGGGGACGACCAAGCATTGCTAAATCACTTTTCTCGCATGAGAGAACTAAATAGTAATTTCTTTTATGATATTGACTTGGACTCCGAAGATCGTATCCGTAACATTTTTTGGGCAGATGCAAGGAGTTGATCCGCATGTCATGATTTCGGAGACGTGTCCTTTGATACAACGTACCTAACAAACAAATATGACATTCCCTTTGTACCGTTTGTGGGGATTAACCACCACGATCAATCAATTTTATTAGGATGTGGATTACTGTCTAAGGAAGACACAAGTACTTTTTTTGGCTCTTTAATGTGTGGCTGAAGTGCATGTCAAATAAGGCACCAAATGGTATAGTTACTGACCAATGTAAGGCAATGCAAAATGCAGTACAATGTGTGTTTCCAACTACTCGACATCGGTGGTGCCTTTGGCACATCATGAAAAAAATACCAGAGAAGTTCGTTGGCTATGGTAACTACAACGCCATTTAAGTAATTATGATTCCAAATACTTAAAAAGTTCAATATAAGACCAAGCGTTTTACCTATTTGGTTGGGACGTCACACTTGTGTACAACAATTTCCTATCCACATCAAGCGAAACCTTTTCTAATTCATTGCTTGGAACAATTGCTAGGTCACGCCTTTCCTCAAGATTCGGTTCACAATGGTTGTCTTCGGCTTCATGTGGACTAACTTTACAAGGGGAAGGATGAGGTTTTTTACATTTTTTCAAATCTTCACGCAATTTTTTAAGTTCTGCCTCCAACTTATCAATGCGTCTATTATTAATTTCCATTTTTTTTGCAGAAATGGGAGATTTAGGACTAGATTGAACGTCATCAACTTCTTCATCCACCACTCCTCCTTCACGGAGATTTAACGCAGTCCTCAAAATGGGATTTCTTTTGTGTTCTTCGGTTATAGACCATTCCCAAACAATCTACAAATTAATACATTACCCAAGTGATTAAAGCCAATGAAAAAATACTTAACAACCCTGTAAACAACTATAATTGAATATGGACATTAAAAACCTGATTATTTTGAAATGCAAACTCAAGTTTCCCCGTCCTTATGGTCAAAGTTGGCCATTCCAAAATTCTGGGGAAACAACAAACCCGTTCAACAGGACATAAGGAAAGATGTTCCACAGCCCAAAGCTGCAAAATTAAAGCACCATGAATTTCAGCGTACTAATGACAACTTTGAAACGGGTATAAAAAACATACAATTAAACTATTACCTGCATCACTAGAACTGCTCCAACTATGCTAATGGCATACTTATTTTGTTGTTGCACATAAACCTCATATGACCGACTTATGGCATTAATCAGGAAAGTGTAAACGGCACCACCCCAATTATAGTTGCTAAGTGATGCAATGTTATCCAACAATTTGAAAGGTAATGCTCTAATTCTACTAGAGGTAGTGGGGAAAAATAAAACAACAAAACACATAAAAATATATAACCGACAAACACCATCCACATCATCCACCTCATTGCTACTTGCCATGGATTTGATCTTCTTAGTTATAGTATTAATTGTTACAGCCTCACCATCAAACAATGATCCAACTTCCCTACATATTTTGTCATCAAATTTAACTACATCACCTACTATACTCAATCCTAAGCACATGCAAACATCAACACACCTAAGTGGGACTACGTGTTGCATTACACGAAAACCTTTAAATTCTGGAACCCATCTCCTTAGCATCTCCATCAACAGAGGTTTTGAGATATTCAGAGGCCTATCCATTTGCAAACACCATTTGAAAGGTGTACCTTCTACCTTTGAACGATGTATATCTCTTAGTACACAGTTCAGGTGAACAATATATTATGTTTTAACAAAATCACAAACCCGAATCTATTAAGAAACATTTAATAAAATAAAAAATTATTTTGAATTCAAATATCTGTTAACAAAAATTTCGTAAGAATATCAAACTTACCTTGTTTTCATCCTGGTTTGGCAGTTTTCGCTTAACCATTGCGACGTAACAAAGAAATGTGTACACCTACTTAAATTCTTCTGAACTGATGATGTATGAACCGAAATTCTACCTGTAACAACATCAGCAACCCAGACAAATTATTTCAGACAACTTCCAAATGTGGAAGCACATGTTGAACCAAATTTATAAATAAAACACATGCATTACTGTGTCAATTGCCATGGTTAATGGTGCAAGAAAATGGAATAATTAATTCCACTAACAAAATTAATGCCAACAAGCTGTTTTATTTGACTATGCTTGTGTTTTATTCTCACCAATCAAAATTGTAATAGTCTTTACCTCTTATTAAGTTTTCCACATTACAAATTTCGTTGCCCATGATGTAATTTATGATGCTACAATTATTCTCCAATTTTGTATCTTCCTATGAAGTTCTTCTATATAAACTGAGTCAAAATTAATGTCTTAAACAAGTGAGTCAAAATTATATATAAATTAAGTCAAAATTAATAACAATTTGAAAATTAATTATATTAACACTAAACCCCAATTTATCTTCGCATACTTAAACTCAAGTGGCAGGGTTCATGAAACCTAGTTAATGCATGAATAATATATGTGCACATGAACATTATGTAAATTGAGTTGACATCTAGCAGCCTACTTCATACCATAACCAAATCTTCATTTTTCCTGCTACACAGGGATAGAACAGAACCTGAATTTTCTTTCTATACAGCTGTAATATTTTAGCCATTACTTCTACCTCGCCTACATCCTAAAACCGAATCTTTTACAACCCCTTTGACTATTCCAATGAAGTGTTTCTAGAATGTTTTCATACATGTTTAACACATGTAGTACAACCACGTCTCAAACCATAAATGTGCTTTCAAATCTATGTTAAAGTGTTTGTTTGATTCTATAATCATATTGTACTTGCGTCAAAGTTATCACTTGTTCTCTATCCAGAAAAAAAAAAACAATGTTTTGTCACTGTGGTGAAGTGAAATCTCATTTGATATTGTTCACAAAAATATAGTTTACTACTTTAACAACATTTCTTATTTCAAAATCACTTTTTCCGTCAAAACACTTTTAAAAGCTAAATCTATCACACTTTTGACTAATATCAATTGTATAATGAAGTTACTCTCAAATTGTAAACCATATGCATACTTACTTCAAAAGCAATTCAAATTGAGTATAACAGAGGATGATGAAAGTATCTCAAGATTATTAATTATCTAACTTTACAAGTGAAAAGGGTGGTGTTATTTTGTTAGATACATAAAAATAATTTTGAATATTTATAAATTTTTATAAAAGAACACGACTGCCCATTACGTAATGAATGGAAAAGTTAGCCATGAAAAACTAACCTGCAAATAAGTGAGCCTCCTCGACCACTTGTGGGACGACACCGTGGCCAGCCCAAGGCCCGGTCTTAGCTCCGGCAATGGCACGACGCTGTGACACATCACAAGGAACACGTCAGTTTCCGATAAAAACCCTAAACCCCAAAAATGCATTCGACTCCAAGAAGCTATGGTTTCCCATGAAAACCCTAAATCCCAAATTAATTTACAATCGAAAAACCTAACCTGCAACTTCAATGCTTTCCGTCAACCACCGTCGGGAACGTTCCACTGTGATTTCGTCTACACCGTCGAGAACTGCTTTTGTGTGGGTGGGATTGGATGTGCAATGATAATGGGGTTTGGGTAAATGCAACGAAAATTTTAATCAACAGAAATTTGTAGAATGGTTCTCTCTCACCGTGGGGAAGAAAAGCTTTAGAGGAGGTGATAAAGAACTCCATTTTTTGAATCACCTCCCTTTTCTTCAATTTCTCTCTCACACGTGCAGTTTCCCATTTTTTTAACTCACAAAATTCATTTAATATATGCCACGCCAGTTTGTCAAAAACTTTGTAATATTTACTTTGTCAAACAATCATTTATATATATATATATATATATATATATATATATATATATATATGACTTGACACCATGCTTTTTCAAATACGTTTGAGGATAAGTTATATGCATTTTTAAAGTTTAAACATATTATTAAGTGAAAGCAAAGCAATGATTGGTGGTAATGTGTAAACTTACCGTCGGATATGGCCATTTGGAATGTGATTGCCACCAAGCTTCTAAAAGGGAAGTGGTGTCACCTGGGAGCCACTATTCTCTTTCATTGAATTTATTCTCTTATATACACAATCTTCTCCTAGTAACCCTGGTCGAGACCAAGTTATGTAACCATATTTTTCAGTTTGTGAAAAACAATACTAATCATGAATCAGAGAATAAGTTTTTGGTTCTGTAATCCTAAATCATAGTCCCTATTTTAGCTCACAACTCATGCCTAACACGTTCCATCAAAGATCTTTCAGTTTCGGTGGGAACAAGAGGTCCAAAGTTGAGACTATCAGCACCATCCGTGCTTCCTTCGTATAAGTTACATTACTCTTAGCCTGGTCTTCTTTATTGTCTGACATTTTTGCACTCGTTCCTTCTCTAGGAGATACACCTGCTCATATACCATGCATACACCTTCATTTTAAATCTTCCATCTATTTTCTATGCATGCACACCAAATAATATTAATGGAAAGGATCACGTGTTTGCAAAAAGCACCACAATCTTTATTCCTAATGAAAACGAAATCGTAAATCATAATTTTAATAGGATCCCACCAGATTCATGCCATGATATCTTTAGTTTTTCTACATGCATGCTTGGTCCTCTCCATCAACACACTATGCAGGGAAAACCCTTGTAATTAATTAGGCTTTTAAGTCTTAATAATGTGTCTGGTTCAGAACTAGCATGTATATATAAGACTGACTATTTTTTTATAGAAAGGCAGAAAAAGGGGAGAGAAGCATTTCATTCCAAATTTTGTTTACGAAAAACAGAGTTTCTTAACCTAAAGGCTATGGCATTATTCAAGTATTTTGAGAGATAAATAACAAAGAATTTGCATATCGCAAAAGTAACTTCACGTTAAAAGGTATATAATCATGGATATTTAAAGTTGCATACAAAACAAACCACATGATGCTTGTCTAGCTAAATCATATAGGTGAATGATATTTTGACTACTAAATTTTGACAACTTTCTCTTACAATATGATGTGTCATCTTTTAAGTGGTTTTGAAATATTGAAAATGAGAAAATGGAAAAATAAAAACCACTTAGAAAATGATATCTAAAGTTGTAAGAAAAAGTTGTCAAAATTTAATTATCAAAAAAATCATTTTCCAATCATATATCTCCAATCAGAAATTGGATTTTGATAATATGGCTCATATGTATTGTGCTAAAAATTTTCTCAATAATTAAAATGCTTACATCATAGTACTTTCACGAATTAGGCATCTAAGACAAATCATTCACCACAAGCTATATATATTTGTTTGTCACGAATAAACAAGCTACCATGCAACAAAAAGATTGTTTTTGTCATTTCACTCAAAAGCAATGGAAATTTCCTTGGAAACATTTATATCCAAATGAGCTACCATGCAACAAAAAGATTGTTTTTGTCATTTCACTCAAAAGCAATGGAAATTCCCTTCGCAACATTTATAAGCAAATGACCGATGCTTGGTTCCAAGACTTTCAAACTAATCAGACATGAGCAACTCCAACATATTACAAGTCCAATCATTTAAAAACATAATAAACATAAAAATATTAATATCAAAAGATAACATGAAAGCTCTTGCTAAAGTTATTTTAATGTAATGTTGTCTTGAGATTTTACCAGTAGCATCTGCAATAGTACAATTACTCATTAGACAAGCAAGTGAATCCCTTATACACACAAAGGACCCCATTAAGAAATTTAATCCACCAGACAAAATCGACCGCCATGAATTCACTAACAACTCCTTCTCTTTTTCTTTTTGAATTTTAAGGTAGATATATAAAAAGATCCAAAGTAAGAAACTTTCAATCCAATGAAAGCAATTCAAGATAATTAATAACAACCCAGTAACCGTTAGTATATTTTGTAGTTAAGCCAAAAGCAGAAACTGCTGTGACAGACATAGGCTCTGTGCTGTTTCTTTTTCTGTTAGCATGGTTACTCTTTTTAACCCTTATAAAGGGTTGTATTGCCTTTATAATAATACAGTCAACACAACATTGCTTATTCATTCACTCTCTCTTCAAATCCTTTATGGTATCAAAAGCATAGGGTTGTCCACAGGTAATGCTTGAAGCACATGTTTCTTTCTCAGTAAAAGAACATGGGAGAATTTTGTCTTGGAATCTTGGGCACGTGAGAAGTTAACGAAGGTTCAAGATTCTAAATCAAGAACGAAGTCATGGTTGGGTTCAGAGGGATGATGCAAGGGTCGGTGCCGATCTTTGACGGCAAGGTGTTTGATGATTGGCACATTAAGATGCAAGCTATCTTTGGCTTCCGAGATGTTGCAGAAGTAGTGAGTGAAGGCGTGGCAAAGTTGAGTTTGAAGACCATAGAGGAAGAAAAGAAGAATCACAAGGCACAATTGAAGTTGGATAGTAAGGCCAAATATCTTATCTATCAATGTGTAATGCCAAAGATCTTCAACAAGATTTCAAAGGCAGCCACTGCTAAGGAAGTTTGGGAGATTTTGGTCAAGACTTATGGTGAAAAGGACAAGAACAAGAAGGTAAGATTGCAAACACTGTGGCCGCGATTTGAGTTTTTGACCATGGATGAAAGTGAAACCGTGATAGATTATTGCAACAAGATTCAAGAACATGTCAATGCAATGCGGGCTTGCAAGAGTACCATCTCAGATCAGAGTATTATGGACAAGATCTTGAAAACCCTACAACCAAGGTTTGATCACGTGGTTGTTGCTATTGAGGAAACACATGATTTGGAAACTATGGAGATCGAGGAGCTGTAACATTCATTGGAGTCACATGAATACAGAATGAATGAACATCAAGTCTGCCAAGAGCAAGTCTTGCAAGCTCGTTCATCATACAAAGGAAAAGGAAAAATGTTCGAGAAGTCAAGCAAGAGCAATTCTCAGCATAAAGACACACAAGAACATAAGAACGAATGTGTGGCTAAGTTTGGAAAACGCAATAACCAAAGGCTATTGTTAACTCTGATGGAGAAAAGGAGTGGAAATTTGCTAAGAATTGCTGGAAGGGTGAGAGTGCAAAGAAAAACCCAAGAACCAAGCTCATTTGGCAGAAAGAAAACACGTCTGATTCTGAAGTAGTGATGTTGATGGCAAGAACGAGTGAAGATGAGTCAGAGGATGTATCGTAGTATCTAGACTCTAGATGTTCGACCCATATGACTGGGAAGAAAGAGTGGTTCGTAAAGATGGAGGATGTGGTTAATGGGAAGATCAAGTTTGTTGATGATAGGAGTTTAGTGGTAGAAGGGTATGGTAGAGTTGTTCTTCGAGACACAGATAATAGAGAAGTAGTGATGGAAGAAGTGTTATACGTGCCAGGACTAAAAACCAATTTACTAAGCTTGGGTCAGCTTTTGCAAAAGGGTTTGTGATGAAGATGGAAGACAATAGCCTTAGCATATTTGACCAAAGTAAAGGATTGGTTATTGATAACGCTGTCGTTGAGTTGTTCAAATTAATACTACTAAACTATAACAACTTCAGTATTGTTAAGAAAGTAGTCAACAAAATAGAAAGGGTAAAGTAACCCAAAGTCGTCTCCCGACAAACACGGAATTGATTTTTAACAAATTAATTCTTATAAAAACTATACAAAACGGTTAGTCAAATAAAATAATAAAAATATGGGAGGATTAAGATAAACAAGAATGAAATAGAAAAGATAAAAAGAGATAAAAACAATAGTAAAGAAAATAGATTGATTCCATTGCTTTTTCAAAATAATTCATCATCGGTTATTTGAAGATTATTATTCAATTAATTATTGTTGTAGATTTACAAATTAATCAATGTAAAGTCTCAATTAATTTGTTGGCGTTTTCACTTTTAACCAAAGTACAATCTCAATTAAAAATGAGAACTTTTAGATTATCTACAGTAAATTCAACTAAAGTACAGTCTCAATCAAATTTACTATGCCTAATCATGTCTATTCTTTTATCTCCTCACCCAAATAAAAAGCTTAATTAATTAAAGTAAAGTCTCAATTAATTTTAGTTAGAGTAAATACCTTTAATCAAAGTAAAGCCTCAATTATTAGTAAAAACTCATTCAATCACATGAAAGTTTCTAAATAAAATCAAAGTAAAGTTTCAATTAAATTTAAAAACCTTTGAACTCATATGATCAACATGCATATAGATTTAAAATCTTTACTTTTTACATGATTCAAAGATAAAAGACATAGATAAATGAAAACCTCAACAATAATAAAAAGAATAAAGAAATTATTTTATTCTAAACTCAGAATCTATAATGAAATTACAATGGAATCAACCCTAGACATTTAGAACTCCATGAATGCAAAATAAAAATAGAAGAATGGAGAGAAAGAGAAAGGAAACGAAATTAGGCCCCCCTAAGGGTACCAAAACTCCGAAGTCCCGAACTTGTTCCTTTCTGCTTCTCCCTTGGTCTCTTTATATAGCAATTGGACTAGGCTTTTGGCTTTATGTGTCGGTTGTTAAAATCTTTTATTTTTATTTAATTAATTAGCAATTTAATTTCTGTCAAATTTCCAATATTGACCATTTTTACAATATTGACCTTTGATCAGAGTTTCACCAGTTGACCAACTTTGATCCGTTGTCAGATGTGGACACGTGACAGTGCATTTTCTCTCTCCAGAATTAGGGTTTCCGCAATGGAGGAATGAGTGAGGTTGTCTCTTTGACGGCTGTTGCTGCCGTTTTCCAGCGAGATTGGCAGTGGCGCGCTTGCTGGCTCACAGCGCAAATGCAGTGTTGTGTGGAGGGTTGAAGGCGCGAAGCCGGAGGTTCAAACTACTTCTGCGTGTTGCTGCAATGGAGGTGTTGCGGTGAACGAACTATTGCTGCGGAGCTGCCATGGTTCGTGCTCGCGTTAATGGTGGTGGCAGCGTGAAGATGCGTGAAGGAGGTGGTCCATAGGTGCAGGCGCTGCCGTTGATGAACATGGTGGCCGCGCCGCTTCTGGGTCGCGTTGTAGAGAAGATGGAGAATGGTCCTGGTGCAGTTCGCGTTTTAGGTTGCTGCCATCGAGGGGTGCTGACGGAACTATGGTGTGGACGGCGAACGGTGCGCGTCACTAGTGCGGTCTTCTTCTTCTTCCATCTGGTGCGCGTGCTTTCTGCATCTAGTTCGTTCTCGCTCACGGAGTAGATGATGGTGGCGCTACTACGTTTCTGTTGGCGATGGTGGCACTACTACGTTTCTGTTGGTGATGGTGGCGCTACTACGTTTGCATCGTGCTCACGACGTGAACGAAGGTTGAAGATGGTGTTTCGCTGCTGAATGCGTGGAGATGCGCTGGTTTCGTTGCAGGTGGTGATGGCGGAATTGTGCTTCCATGGTGGTGCAAGTGCGAACTAATGGAGGTGCTGGTCCATTGTCATGCTACTGCTGTCAGTGCTGTTGGTTCACGTTTTCCGACACTGCCATGTGAGAGATGGAGGAGATGATGATGTGGCAATGTCTAATTGGTGCATATGTGTTTGCAAGAAAATTAGGGTTAGGGTTCACATGGAGGAGATGATGATGTGGCAATGTCTAATTGGTGCATATGTGTTTGCAAGGATTAATGCCACATGTCAACATATAGTTGGCCTGATTTGAAAGGTGGAGATGGCCACATGGCAGCATCTGGTTGAATGGAGTTTAAGTGGTAGGAAGGGGTGAAAATAGACAAAGGCAGGGGTGTAGAAGTAGATTTTCTGCAGCCTATTTTTGAAAAGGGGAGTGTATAAGTAATGTATGGGTACAAAAGTGTTTTTTCCAGAACTTGCTGATTTTAGCCTTATTTAAAGGTGTTTTGTAATTTCAATCAATTTATTTTTCCACCTTTAAATAAGCTTAATCTTAATTTCAGCTACATCAACAAACGTTAAAATATCCAAAAAATAATTTATGCAACTAAAAATCACTTTTTAAGACATTTTTATCACACAAGCTCAAACAGCCTAATTATCATAATTATCAATTAAATTACTTTTTAAGCACAAAAATTCAATTAAATACTCATAATTAAACATTGAATGAGGGCAAAAATACGCACTCATCATTTACAAGGCCAAAGTAAATCCATAAGGTGAGATTGTTAGATATAAGGCCAGGCTTGTTGCAAAAGGCTGGAGTGGATTATGGTGAGGTATATGTACTCATGGCCAGGATGGAACTGTGAGACTTGTAGTGGCTTTAGTAACTCAGCTTGGTTGGACATTACATCAATTAGATGTAAAGTCAACTTTTCTCAACAGAAGGCTAGAAAAAGATGTTTATATGGTGTAGCCCCCAGGTTTTGAAGTCAGAATGCAACACGGTATGGTATACAGGTTGAGGAAAGCCTTATATGGGTTAAAACAGGCCCCGACAATCTAGAACCAAAGAATTGATCAATTCATGAGTAGCATTAGCTTTGAGAAGTTTGCTTCAAAGCATGGTGTCTATGTTCATTGTAGTCAAATAAGAGGAAGACCTGAGAAGTTGATAGTATGTTTGTATATAGATGACTTGTTGGTCATAAGAAGTAGTGAAGCCTTGATACGTAAATTCAAGGTGCACATGCTTAGTGAGTTTGAGATGAGCGACTTAGGCAAGTTGGGTTACTTTCTTGGCATAGAATTTACTGAAACTGAGGGAGGAATTGTAATGCATTAGTCACGATATGCAAAAGAGATATTGAGAAAGATAGAGATGAATTAGTGCAATGCACCAAATACTCAAGTTGAGGTGGGTCTGAGACTAGAAACAAATACAGAGGAAGAAGTCGTTGATGCTACAGCCTATCGTAGTATGGTAGGGAGTTTGAGATATTTGTGTAACACACAGCCAGATGTGAGTTACATGTTGGTGTTGTGAGTAGGTATATGCAGAATCCAAGAGTTTCCCATATGAATACAGCAAAACACATTCTTAGGTATGTGCAAGGAACACACAACTGTAGTATTTTGTTTCCAAGAAGAAAGGGAGGAATAAAGTTGAGAATCACTGCATACTCTAATGCAAATTGGTGTTGAGACAAGTGTGATAGGAAGAGTGCAATAAGGTATTTGTTTTTCCTTAGAGACTCGGAACGAAGGAATCAATTGTTGCTTTGAATTCTTGTGAAGCTGAGTATATAGCGGCGTGTGAAGCAACCTATCAGGCTACATGGTTGAGTTTTGTGATTGAAGGTTTAAAGGTGGTACTAGCAGGGAAGATCTAGCTCCTTGTGGACAACAAGTTTATGATTGATCTTGCTAAACATTTGGCTTCTCATGGGAGAAGTAAGCACATTGAGACAAAATTCCACTACATTCGTGACCAAGTGAAGAACGAAAAGTTAGAGTTTTGCCACTGTAAGGCGTGTTAGAGTTACTAATGTAAAAGAAATTTTGGCTTAGGGAGGTGGTTGGTATATTTTGCAGTTATGCCATAAGCAGAAACTGCTATGTGACAGATATTGGCTCTGTTCCGTTTCTTTTTTTATTAGCATGGTTACTCTTTTTAGCCCTTATATAAAGGGTTGTATTGCCTTTATAATAATACAGTCAACACAACGTTGCTTGTGCATTCATTCTCTCTCAAAACCCTTTACTAAAAAAGCAACAACCAATGTCAACATCAAGATTTTTAAAAATGATCCAGCACCACCATTTTGATCATAATATCAACATCTAGATTTTTAAAAAGCAATCCTGGGATTATACTAGTATGAGGTTGACGCAGCACACACTGGGATAAAATGACATGTTTTGGTGTCCTGAAACTCGTACCAACAGATCGCACATTGAAACGGAATTTAAGGTTGAAACGAAATAGGATTTACGGTTTATCAAAATAGAACAAAACTTTTGTGCAAAAATGGAGTCAAGGATTGCGGATAATACCTTGTAATTTCAGTGCCCTCAACGATGATAGGCTAGAGGCAAACAGTGCATACGACACTGATGATGACGCAGACAATGCTGATGACACAGATGACAATATATACGTCGGTGATGACGCGAACAAGATGTGAGTAGGAGTAAAGCTTGGAGTGAAATTTGGAACTATTCGTCAAAGTGAATTTCAAATAGGGGTGAGAGTTGAGAAAGATATTTTATGGAGGAAAAGGCAACGTGGGCCCAAAATTTTTCTGCGAAAATTTTTAACATAAAATAGACAGCGTAGTGTGACATAGTTATCACTGATACCAACCTTTATATGATCAATCAAGTCATAGCTTATCTCAATAATTAATTTTCACATCAAGGGCCTTAGTGAACTAAAGTATTTTTTGGTATTTGAAGGTGCTAGATCCTAGCATGGTTTGGTTCTAAATCAACAAAATTTGTCTTCAAATTCTTTCTGAATTTGGACTTATTCACGTTCCTTCTAAATATCAACTTGCTTATGTGTTTACTAAGTCTTTGTATCCAATACCCTTTGAAGAAAATGTGTTTAAGATGAAATTAATTGATATTCACAATCTATCTTGACAGGGGTATTAAAGATAGTTTTATTACTTCAGATTGTATCTTTTTCTGTTGAAGGTTCTAGTTTTGTTAGAGGTAATTATCCTCTGGTTCTCTATTACTTTGCTCTATATATAGCTAATTCTTAGTTGATTAATTGAAATAATTAAAGTGTTTTC
>Ga0209389_1002752_pt1 | contig 13698 bp, 7 predicted proteins | sample CowpearedBW_FD_187526 | JGI IMG/M metagenome (GOLD analysis project Ga0209389, IMG submission 187526) | Root nodule microbial communities of legume samples collected from California, USA - Cow pea red BW (SPAdes) (version 2) | ecosystem: Host-associated > Plants > Roots > Nodule | place: USA... | reverse complement strand
TTTTTTCTTATCATAAGTTCACGAGGTCTATTGGTGTTATATGAAACTAATAACTAATTTGTTAGTTTATTTTTAAGAAAACCATTTATAACAAAACAAAATTCTTTAAATATATTTTTATTGACATTTTGATACATTATTACTATTATAGCGAACATTCTAAATTATGTAATTATACAAATTCTTTATAATTTAATTATTGTTGTTTTTTTATCAATTTAGTTGTTGTACTTTAATTGTAATATATATGTGTCTGTTTTGTTTTTGTCAATATACATAAGTAGTTTCTAAGATTATATAGTATTATTTTGGGAAGGTAAAGGAAGACTTATTTTTTAAGATGTTATGCTAAATCTTTTTAAGATGTTTTGTAATGTGGTTTAATTATGTACTTTTTTTCTGTATATGGGTTACAGCACTCCTTATATAAATATATTCGTTGTTAATAAAAAAATATAAATTTTTTATAATTTTGATACTCGAATATTGATTATTATTTTCACAAGGTGTTGAATACTTCATCAAATTTAAGTAAGATTTCGATTTTTAAAAGTTAAATTTATAGTCATTTTAGAATAAAAATAATAGACACTTTGACTTTTCTTAACTTCGGTCTCCCCTTAATTGGTTCTATGCGGAAGAAGAGTGTAAAAGACAAATGATGTATTGAAAAGATGGAGAGAAGAAAAGTAAAAGTCATTTTAAATACCAGAAGCCAATACAAAAATTAAAATAAATGAAATAGAAGGCGTGTATACATTAAAAAAATAAGTGTAAATAGTAAGAATGAAACGGTGTATCCGTGAACCACCTAACCAAGGCTTTGAAAAATGTTTATTTTGGGTTTAGGCCACGTTCTGTTTTTTGTACAAGCAGATATAAGTTATAACGGTGCACGAGGAGCACCCATCAGATAAATTCTGGAATAATCCCCCTCTCTTTAAGTTATTAAAATCTTAAATTATGGGTTTGTTTGATTTGGTAATGGATTAGCTTTTCATAACACTAACAAATGTGAACTCGTCACATTAGTAGAACATGCAATATTTTATGTATGACTAGATTAAATTTGTGTTCTGATTTATCCAATCGTCTCATATCTTTTAAGAATTGAGGTTAAACGTAATTTAAATATTTTTTTCTTCTTTGATTCTTCGATGTATCTTTTAAGGACAAAATTGTAATGAAACTTTATACTTTTTAAAAGAGACAATACCTTAGGAACGCATTGATTAATCCTAATGATAGTGTCGGACTTGTAGTTGAAACACCTATAAATATTGATATTTTTTATTTTTAGTATTAAAAAAATCACAATATTATTGGTTATAAGTTGGTATTAAGCTGGATTTGAGTAATATGAATAAAAAGGTGGTAGAAAAATACTATAAAAATAAAGTGTTGATTTGAGAATTTTTACAATGACCTTACCATCTTTTTATTGTATAAAGGACTCTAAGTTGCCTGACAAAACTGTGATGAAGCTCTACAATACCTTTAAAGCGCGATGATTAATCATAACGATGTTGACTTATAGTCAAAACACCCTTAAGTATTGGTACATTTTATTTTTATTACTAGAAAATTCATAATTTTATTGGTTCTAAATTGATATTCAACTAAGTTTGAGTAATATGATCAAAGAAGTGATAAAAAAATACTATAAAAATAAAGAGTTGATTTGAGATTTTTTACTATGATCATGTCTTTTTTTGATTGTACAGAGAACTTGGGTAATTATATATTACTTAAGGGTCTTTTCCAAAAAATTGTATGAAGAAATTTGTAATTTTTGTGAAAAAAATTATATAGGAAGTTGTTTTTTCTAAAATTATTGCACAAGATGGTTTGTGCGAGCAAAATTGCACTAGATGATTTAAAGTTTATTCCATAAAAAATGCATAACAAGGTTTGATATTTTTCACACAAAAAGGTTAGATGAAGGTTTATTGGTTTTGCTATAAAGATTGCTTATTGATACATGGTGTATTTTTATTATTACTCTTATTTGGGAATATAATTTCATTTTAAGAGATTACTTTTTATTGCGTTATTTGAAATAGTAAATTTTAAAATACAATATTTATATTCAGATGATGCATTTTATAATTCAAAATAAAAATGATAAATTAAAAGATAAAATTGAAAATTTTAAATATACAAAAAGTGCATGATGAAATTTTGTAAGTGCAAGGAAGAATTAATATTTATAAATGAATATATTCACAAATAAATTGTGGTAAGTTTAATCCTTATTACTAATAATTCAGAGAAATAATATAAATTTAAATAAATTTAGGAAGTAGAAAAAAAGAGATTATGGTTCAACTCCTCCACTAAAAAGAACTAATAATTAAAAACTAACAACTACTTACCAATTACTCAAAAATAAAAATAAACTCAAATAAAATATTTTTATCAACATCTCTTTTATATTAGCTTGATTGAAGAATTGATAATTAAATATTATCGAGGTCTATTGGTTTTATATGAAACTAATAATTAATTTGTTAGTTTTATGACAATTTTTTTCTTTAAATTTGTTTTAATTGATATTTTGATACATTATTACTACTGTAACGGACATTCTAAAATGTAATAATGCAAATTCTGTATAATTTTGATACTTGATTATTGATTATTGTAATAATGGAAATTAAATAACCAGAGTTTGTTTTTCAGTTTGCATTTTGCAGAGGGGTGAGGGGAAACAAAGAGTTGCGGAAGTGTGAAAATCAAGGCGATGCTGCCATTGACTTGAACACGTTGCGTTCTTGGTCTCCAAGGAAACCAGCCACCTTAAAAGAACTCCAATAATATATAGCATTTGGTGTGTGTATGATTCATCATTTGATTTGAATTGATTATATTGAAGTTGAGGAATGGTGCTCCCACTCTTGAAACTCGGAACGCTGGCCTTGAAAACCCTAAGCAAACCCGTCGCCAGTAGATTGAAGCAGCAGGCGGCTCTTCACCCCAGGTTCCGCCAACTCATCGTTAACATGGCTCAGGTTCCTTCCATTCCCTCCAAATTTAATTCTTAATGCACCTTTTCCGCTCATTCGTTCTTCATTTATTGATTTACGATTTTGGGGATCAGTCAAATCATCAAATCACCACGAAGATGCAACGGCGCATCTACGGTCACGCCACCGATGTTGAGATTCGGCCCTTGAATGAGGAAAAGGCTGTTCAGGCTGCGGTTGATCTTATCGGAGAACTCTTTGTCTTCTCGGTCAGTGATTTTAATCTTGCATTTTGCAAAACAGTTTGCAGCTATTATGATGTTGAATTTGCCCGTGGTTTTACTCTGGAAACAGAGTTTTGATCAATTTTGTTGATTACTTGTGTCGAGTTACCTCTTTTATGAAATGTCTCAGGAGTATGAATCTATTAGTATTGTTTTGTTCTGTTTTCACGAAAAAACAGAATAGTTGTTCAGTCAAGTATTGAATTATATGTTAATTATATTTCTTCCAGTTGGATCGTTATTCTTACAAAGTCATTTTAAGTTTAACTCCACCCTACAAATTGACTGAATAGTAGACGTGGGATCACCAACACCGTCTCTCTCATGATCACAGAGACATTTTGAATGTGAGAAATCCTACCAAATTGACTTAAAATATGAGATTTGAATTACTTATATACCAATACCATAATTTGTCTTATCCGTAACGAGTTCTCCAACAGTTATAAATTTGGAATTTGGAGCGTCCAATATTAGTGTGCTCATTTTCATTTGAGTTGACATTATAGGCTTTTGGAATTTGGCAAAACTATAGAATTTGATATAGGTACTATAATACTTTGTTTTGATGATCTTCAGAGGGAAAAACCAAATTATGCTATGCACAAAAGCTATAAGAACAATTGATACAAGTAGTCGATTTCAATTTAGTGGTACTTTTTTCTCAGTTGTTGGATTATATTGAGTTATGACTGTTCGCCCAAAAATAAAAGGGATCGAGTAATGTCTGTTCAATATTCAGATAAATGGTTACAGGAAGTATTCCAAAAGAAGACAAGTTGGCAGAGAGGAAGAAGAGAGGAGTTATTGATATAGGAAATTGATTACTCAAGTATTTTTTTAATGGTAATTAAACAAATATTCTTACAAATTTGAAATAAGAATGTGCTCATGATCAAAGGGCCAGATAAAATGCTTCTGAGTTGTTGTGATTTTAAAGCTAAATGTTTTCATCTTAGTTTAAAGATTCTTTCTCCAGAATTGTGCTTTGCAAACCAGAGAAGTATAGATTATGGACTTTTAAGAACACAAGACCTCTGGGGCTTGTTATTAGTTAGTTGGCTCGTTAAAACAAGCAAAGATCACGATGATAACCACTACAACAAAACAAAAAGAGACCCTGTTATTGGGAATATTTTTCCTCTCAAACGCAGGATAGGAGAATGTGAATTATTTTGTTATGTTTATACCTAAATAATATGTACTCGGTTTTGCCATTTATTGTTTGCTGATTTGGCCATGTACTATACTCATAGGTTGCAGGAGTTCTCTTGATCTTTGAGGTACAAAGAAGTTCTAGATCTGAGGCAAGGAAGGAGGAGCTACGAAAAGAAGAGCTTGGGGTAATTTCAAATAATAATCTCATGCAAATAGTTTTAACATTATGTGATTCCTTTGGTTTCAAATCTGTCAAGTTCTCTTTTTCTTAATTTAAGTTGTTATTTATTTATTTTAGTCTTTTTTTCAAATTATTTTATTCTTTTTTTTTATATGTTATTTCCTCCTATTTTTAGTTTTCTATCATGCTTCCTAAGTTCATATGCTAAACATATTGCATGTATTATCTGCTCCCTTTTTCCAATATAAAGGAGGATTTTATACCAATACCATATCATCTTGTGATACTATAGTTCTTTGCTTGATCACGGTTTTTACTGAAATCAAACGACTTGATCAAAATTGAATACATGATTAATTTCTTCTTGTGGTGTTACTATTATTGGAGAATTATTCCCACTTTATGCTGAAGATTTTAAAAAGAATCTAGTGGCTTGTGTATTCTCGTGTTTAGTTTTAACTTGTAATAATTAATCTTTCAGGTAAACAACTAACAAAATTGCTGGTAGTTCAGACCTAACTGTTTTACAGCTTTACTTATATAACCTAGGTAGGAGCAGCTGAACTGTTTCACCAGTATCACTGTGAGTCATAAGAAAAGTTCTAGAGGGCTGAGCGGAACCTATGATAGGTTATTATACACAGGATTTCATATTTGAAGATTTCTAGAGACACAATTTCAAACTTTCCATTTTTTGATTGATTCAAATCCTACATTTTTCGGTTGGTGCGTTGATTCCTTATTACATCATTCTTGCCCAAAGGTTTCCATAATGTTTCGTGATGAGTATTTTATTTAAAAACTTTATTTGGCATGGCTAAGTCGACAGTCATTCTAATTAGTAAACTTGAGAATGATGTACATAAGTGGCTTGTAGTAGGCCTTTTTGTGAAAACTCTAAAAGAGGACAATATCAAGGTTTTTGTCAATGTGTTGTATGTTGGAGTGGATATTGTTAAGAGTCTGAGTTGTATAAAACAAGGATAGTTTTTTGGCTAAGCAGTTTATTTATTTTAATAAATAAAACCACACTAAACAACTCATTGTATTCACCGTCATTGGTCCCAATTCAGGCTAACTGGGAGAAGTTATTTAATAGTCAAAATTTCATATTTAAAATTCTCACAACGTTTGCTTTACTTTAGGCTGTGAGGCAAAAAAATGAGGACTTGGCAGAAGAAGTGGAACTTCTTAAGCAAAGAATTCAAGAACTGGAACAGATGGCCAGGGGACGAGGATTGACTGGCATTTTAAACCTCAGACAAGGTAATAAAGAAAATGGAAAGGCGGAGAAAACTGCTTGAGCTGATGAGCTGATAAACAGTATAATTGTTTATGACATTTTTTCATTCGTCTTCGCGATGAATGTCAGGCTTAATCTCTGATTCATTTGAGAGTCTCTTCAAGAGTAACCTATTTTTTACACATTCATTTGCTTTTAGTGTAAGATTTTAATTATCTTTCTGCGTTAGGGATAACTCGCACATTGAAATTGTATTGCCCCAAATAAGTGGCATCGACTGTATAATTCATTGAGGAGGCTAAAGAGGTGACGCTATCAATTGAGCATAAAATGCGTCATCTCAAATATACCTTTTTCCTTCTCAAGTCCACTTGTTATTATTCTTTAAAAAGAAAAGAACATTCGTTTTTCATGAATTCACTTTCTCTCTCTTTCACCACAAATGATCAATTGACCTTGCAGCTGTGGTGTGTTTGGATTTATCTGCAAAATGACAAGGACCTCATGTCCTGATTAGTTTAAACATGCTGTAGAATTTATTTCAGCAATTGATATGTGTTTGAGTATGAAGTTTGGTGACAAGATACCCATCCACCGCATTTTATCGTCAAATTGATTGCTAGCACAACCACCCACCCCACTATACCCTCTTCTATCTATGTTTGGATTGGGAAAATACCGGGTTATGGACATGACATGTGGATGGATGGTCCGACCGAATGATAAACCATGGGATGCAGGTGGATATGGTATCCATTCAGCAGTGCCCCTGTAAAGCTCTTCCATTAAGAGAGGCATCAAAACAGGAATATGTTGGACGGTAGTGGAGGAACACTTTATTCTTTCCTTACCCTCGTTTCTTTCATCCATTCACCCAATAGAAGATTTTCGTCTTAATTTGTTTTATTTGCCAACAAAAGAGGAATCTCTGTTTTCTCTTTATTTTTTTGTACAGTTTATCATTATTTCCTTCATTTCTTCTCTCCCTTTTTTATACCATATCCTTGAAACAAATAGTTGCAGGAAAAAAAAGACCATTATGTAAAACCAATGGGGAAATTTGAATAAAGAATAAAAGGGAAAACTTGTTTGGTGAGCTAATTCCCTTTTCATTAAATTAGACCAAAAGTCCTTATATTCTTCATATGTTAATTATTATTGTTGTACAGAAAAAGAAGTTTGGTTTTCGTTTTTGCAATGTTTTTCATGACTCGTAACTAAGAAATAAAGCAATATGTCCATCCTTTAATCGGAAGAAGAAACGTTGGCAAAATTATCAACTTTGTAACAATCAATTGATGGACCACTTTTTGTGTGATCTATTCGAGCTATACTCGGTAAGTGACAATATTGGGGTAGTTATGGGACAACGACATCCTGTATAGCAAATGGGACAGATCGAGTAGTAGTTTTCTTGTACTTTAATAGTTGGATAAATATTTGTCTTGTATTTATTTTTTTTGGGTATTTATTATGTGGGTATCCACATAATTTTTTAATATCCACGAATATTTACAAAAAAATAAAAATAAAAATTTAACAACATAATTTAATGATAAATTCAAATAAAATACACTACATAACATTCATAAATTTTAAACAAAATTCAAATAATCCATTTAAATAGTATTGAATGACAATTTATAAAGAAATGATTTTATTTTTGAAGTAATTGATAAAAAAATAACTCATTCATAATTAATATGTTAATAATTTAATTATTTTTTTAATTTAAATTAGAGTATAGTGGATACGGGGTATCACGGATGGGATACTATGATACCCGTACCCACCCTGTTAATATGCGGATATAAAAAATATCCGTACTCATTATATGCGATATACATTTATAATATCTATTTTTTATCCGTTACCAGTTTTATCCGCGAATATTCGCAGGTACGAATTTTGTTGATATCCCTAATTGCAAGAGAAAAATATTTTTTTGTACTTTTAAAAGGCCTTTTTAATTTTACGGTAAGTATTATGTTTTATATAAATTTTTGGCAAGATGTGTTTTACGTTTTTATGAAATTTCAAATAAATCAAATACGTTATCCAATTGTTTTTTTTTTATTATATCCGTTACTTTAAAATTTTAGCATATTTTTTTAGGACGGAAAGTTGATGATGACTTTAACATGTAAATTTCATTATTAAAGTGAATTTGGTTAGAAGTTAAGACGGTTATTCATGTAAATTTTAATATATTATTATTATTAAAATTATCAAAAAAATGTGTAATTTTTTGTGGAATCTAAAAATATATTTAATGTTTAGAAGGACAACAATAGTACATTTTTTTTTAGATAAGGTATTTAATATTTTAATAATTTTACATGGATCCAAAACTTTATTATCCTAAATTTTGTGCCTCTTTTGTTATGTTATTTTTTGTGATAATTGATAGCGTTTTACTTATTAATAAATTTTTAAATATATGTAATATAATAGTACTTGTCAATAACTATTATGACCATTTTACACCAAATTATTAGCCTAGTTCCATTAGAACAATTGAAATATATTAAAAATATACCACAATGTAAATATGTTTACCATATCTTTCTAAAAAAGATATACCGTAATGTGAGTAAAAGATTTGCAAATTATATTTTTGAACCCAGCTCATAGATTGAAAAATTTATGACTTTGTAAATATGGAAACTACAAATAAAATAATGGAGGTTATAACCGTTATTTCGGGTAAGACATTGGGTATATTTAATATTATTTATGCAGCAACATATATTCTTCAATCTTCAAGTCACTGTAACTGCAATGTCTCTATGCTTTTTTCTGTTCTGTGGTTGTCCCCTTTCACACGCTGATCTCACCTGTTGAGAGAGGGAGGGAAGGGGAGTTTCTCTCTCTTCTCCCTTTCCATCTCTTTATATGAGTTTCTCACCTTAAATCTTATTCTGAAGCTAGAGAGTATTGAACCTTCTAAGTTCTATCTTTAATAGAAAATTTGGAGTCTCAGGTGAGTGTGCATGAATTTCTTTTTCTGAATCGGGTCTGGGTCTCTTGGTTAAAAACTGCGATCATGACTTTGGTCGGTTTTGCTTTCCAGCATTAGTTGTGTACTCGTGTTCATTCGTGTTTTATGATGCCTTGTTCAATGTTTTTTATTGGTTAATCTTTTTTTATTTCCTTATTTCATTTTGTTCAAGTTGTTTCTAGATAATTTTGATCTGTATTTCTGCTTTTGTTTTATCAGAATACGAGCTCGTGATCCTGCCATTTTGTTTTTGGTTAATAAATTGAAAATGGGGGGTGAATCTTTTACTATGATTTGACTTAACTTTGTGATGTGGATGTTAGAATCTTGGTTTTAGAATCTCTGGACTTTTGGGGTGGGGTGTGTGAGCTGGAATATGCTCCTGATCAATGACAGTGATCATGATAAACTTTTTAATCTTCTCTCTTTCTCCGAGTTTTTATGTGGTGGACTGAAACTTGGTTATATTGGTGATCTTAGAGGTTTTATAGGAAAAAGGACTTGAAGTTTTTGTGATGAAGAAAATTTCCAAGAGCAGCTGCAAGTCCGCATCACACAGACTCTTTAAAGACAAGGCAAGGAACCATGTTGATGATCTACAGGTCATGTTCTTGGATCTGCAGTTTGCAAGAAAGGAGAGCCGCACGATTGATGTGGCACTCCTTGAGGAGCAAGTCCATCAAATGCTTCGTGAGTGGAAGGCTGAGCTCAATGAGCCTTCTCCAGCTTCTTCTCTGCAGCAAGTAAGTTTTTCCAATTGTGAATTTGTGGCTGACACATATGAACTTTGAATGACAATATTTCTGGTGAGGAATGATACGAGTTTTTGTATGGTTAACTATAGGGTGGTAGTCTTGGTTCATTCTCGACCGATGTCTATAGGCTATTGCAGCTCTGTGAGGAGGAAGACGATGCTACTAGTCCATTAGTTGCACCTAAGTCTGAACCTAATGATCAAACTATGCAGGCTGAAGCTAGGGTCATAGTGCAAGAGGTCTGTGTCCTCTTCCTTTTGTGATTATTCATCCTTTTGGGCCATAATTCATCTATTTTGAGCCTTATTTAAAATTTGTAGATACAATAATGTGTACTTCAGAATGGTTGGTATCTTCTAATGCAAACTAAAAATTAAAGATAAAATAATTTTGGATATCGGCCATGATTGTCATGAATTTCTTGGTTTAACTGAAATCAGGGCCACCATGAACAAGAATTTCTATTACTTAAAGAATGCAAACACTCAGCAGTAGGAGTTCCCAACATGGCAGTAAACAACTTGGACGGACCTGGTTTAGAATTTCATCAATTTGAATTCAGTAAGGACTTGGATCACAGTTTTTATGCTGGTACAGGATTTTGTGAGGAAGGTGGTGTTCCTCATATATCTAGCTATCTTCCAAGTGCGTGTCCTCCTCCTTCTGCTTTCCTAGGTCCAAAATGCGCACTTTGGGACTGTCCAAGACCTGTTCAAGGGTTGGAGTGGTGTCAAGATTATTGCAGTAGCTTTCATGCTGCTCTTGCTTTAAACGAAGGACCACCAGGCATGACCCCAGTTCTAAGACCTGGGGGAATTGGACTCAAGGATAACTTACTTTTTGCTGCTCTTAGTGCAAAGGCACACGGAAAAGTTGTTGGCATCCCTGAATGTGAGGGAGCAGCAACTGCCAAATCTCCATGGAATGCACCTGGTAATTTAAACTTGATGTCTCATTATCACATAAAAACTATATTTTTATGTACTTTGTGTGATCTATGACACTGTAAAATAAAAGTTGAGAATAACATTGTTGTTGTTCAAGTACTTAAATAATGTCTCATTCGCTTGCAGAACTGTTTGATATTTGTGTTCTGGAGGGTGAGACTATTAGGGAGTGGCTTTTCTTTGATAAGCCTAGAAGGGCTTTTGAGAGTGGGAACAGAAAGCAGAGGTCACTGCCGGATTATAGCGGGCGTGGATGGCATGAATCTAGAAAGCAAGTGATGAATGAGTTTGGAGGGCTGAAGAGATCTTATTACATGGATCCTCAACCTCTGAACCTTTTTGAATGGCACCTTTACGAGTATGAAATTAGCAAGTGTGATGCATGTGCCTTATATCGGTTAGAACTGAAGCTTGTTGATGGGAAAAAGAGCTCAAAGACAAAGATCATAACAGGTGATTCGGTTGCTGATCTGCAGAAGCACATGGGAAGCCTCTCTGCTGAGTTTCACTCTGATAGTAACAAACGTTCTGCCAAAGGTAGTAGAACAAAGCTTGGCATAGGAGGTGGTGTTTATTCAGCTTCTAACAGACCTGCTCTACTAAATGCACCTTATCAATACGGCTTAACTGCACCATATGACTTTGTTGTTGACAACACAAGTGACTATATGTGACATCATTAATCTTGCATAACTTTCCCTTTTTCGTCTTAGGAACAACAAGACAAGGTGGTTTTTTTTCCTTGTCAAAACATTGTGAATAGTTCATTCTCACAGGAGTACTGCATTATAGAGGTGCTGGATACAAAATTCTAACTTGGGAAGATCACCAACAATTGGTGAGTGTTAGAAATCATCAGCACAACGTTGCAGTAATTCAGTATGCAGGAGTTAGATGCAGTCTGCAGGACAGACTTTCTAGGGAACATGACATTGGCTATGTAATAATGTTTCTGTCCCTTGATGAAAATCTGATCTTTAACTCAGAAAGGGAAAATAAATCTTAAAAAATCGACATAGATAATCATCTGCTTTGTTTTATATTTCCTTTCATTGGTAAAAAGGGACTTCTATCTACATACAGAATTGGCATCTGATATGGTGGTGATTGTTGCAAATATAGTAATTATATTTTTAGTTCCTCAGATTCATTTATTTTTATTCTTATAATGTTGGTTATTAACTGTTTAGTAGGATTCATCTATCTATGTATTTGTTGGAAGTGCACTTTACCAGCATGCTCAAAATTATTTAGGGATTTAGGTTGGTCTTCCTTTGGGATAAGCACAATACGAGTCTCCAGAAGTAATAGCTACTGAAATACTTTTATCTTAATAATTATTTTCACTTCAATTGCAGATATAAAAAGGTAATATTTTTTTAATGTGCATTGACGATAAAAATAATTAAACCAAACATCTTACCTGAACTTGAAAAACCTTACTGAAAGAATCGTTTTTGGGTGAGCTGATATATCACTCTCTTCAAACATTTCAAGATATATAAGAATGATCACTACATTATTTTAAGTTTTTTATTTTATCTTGCTTATTTTCTTTTATACTTTTATGATCTTTATTACAATTTAAATGCAATATATAGATTTATATTGACTATATCAAGATAATTCATTTCTTATTTGAAATTTAATACAATATCTACAAATTTTATATTGACCTCAAAATCTAGTTTAATTAGTTATTATACTAAAATAATAAGGAATGTAAATTTTATTTTAATTGTCACAGTAACCTTTGATCACTAAAATTACCATAATTGAGTTATAAATATCATTTTTGAATTAAACAAGCATCATTAGTTAGATAACATTTCGAGTTATAAATTTCATGAAGATCAATTTTTCTAATATAGTACAAAATCATGTTTAAATATATCTTAACCTTTAGAAGCGTAATACATTCTCTAAGGTGAATCCTACACCCATGTTAGAAGATACAGCCATAAAAACGACCTCTAGTAAAATTTATCCCTAATAAGTGAACGCTCTACTTATACAAGCCCTAATTAATGTATTCAATTAATTCTCAACATCAAACCTCCACGCACAATTACAATTTAATGAAATATGACCAACTCTTGGTGTCCGAGTCCATAAAATACAAAAAACAAAAATTGATTAAAAGAATTCTTATTTTTTTACCATTTATGAAGCCTTTTTAACTCGAGTTTGCTTTCAATATGGCACTAGCAATATCTATAATATTACATTATAAACGTTGTCCCCAATAAAAGAAAACAACTGCTCTATTGGAGGAAATATTACTAAATTATACCACCCCGTAGCATTAACCATCGTAGAGTATGAACTCTGCCACGATATTTTAATGTGATTCTCTAATTTATCTCCAATTCTAATTAATTAGCAATATCCCCACGACAATCTCACCAAGCTCCAGTGAATCTCACATCAGATTCTTGAAAAATGCTTACTAGTTTTAAGTTAACATTGCTACTCATCTATTGAAGTAAAAATAGTACCAGTTGGAGCAAGATGGATATCAATAAGAAATGGGTGAGTAGGAATTGATTTAACTTTTATTGAATCCAAATCCAAGTCTATCAAGCTATATATTAGCCCCAAATCTCCCAAGTCATTACAAAGGGCCTAAAATACACGCTTGCAACCACCATACATACTGCTACAATAGTTCAATCCTTATCTTTATATATTACAAACCATTTTCCAATCAAGGTGCCTTCATCTAAATATGACAATTATTCCCATGTTCTTGAACATACTATTACATAACTCAGTTATTACATACACCTTATAGTTATGCGATCTGAACATAGCTATGCATCATCATCCACGGTGTTCACCCTTTCACATTCATCAATCCACTCACTGTATCTGCATAGTTGGAAACAAGATACTTGAGTCAGGAATGACACTGTACACAGGAATGGAGATATGAGAAATGTTTCCCGCATATTAATTTAACTTACATGTCTATTGGCTCTGATAAAGCTGCAAACACAAGAAAAGAATAGTTATTAACTATATTTTTAATGTGTGTGCTCTCAGCAGATACATACAATTGTGTCAACATTCCAAAGAAAGGGCCACGCATTTTTTTTATTTTTAATTGAGTATGAAGAGGAAAGTACACTTCATTTTCTTTCGAAGAATATTACATGCGGAG
>Ga0209389_1002749_pt1 | contig 13703 bp, 13 predicted proteins | sample CowpearedBW_FD_187526 | JGI IMG/M metagenome (GOLD analysis project Ga0209389, IMG submission 187526) | Root nodule microbial communities of legume samples collected from California, USA - Cow pea red BW (SPAdes) (version 2) | ecosystem: Host-associated > Plants > Roots > Nodule | place: USA... | reverse complement strand
AGAAGAGAAAGAACAAAGAGCAAAGAAAGAAGAAGAATAAAGAGAGAAACACGAGAATGAGTCTCTCCTCACACCCTAGAAATGCATGGTTGAGATGAAATCCTTAAAGGGGGGTGATAATGTGTTAAATTGTTGTTCCCATTCACATCATGATTTTGCATTTTCGTTAGGAACACTTACTAACCCCTTTCTTTTTTTTCTTAATGCCTAGGGAAGACTTATACATTAAGGAGCAATGGCATAAGCAATGGGGTGAGGAAAAGATGATAGAAAAGGCAACAACAACATGGGCAACACATGAACCTGACTTTAATCATCTGCTTATGTGTTTGTCCTATCCTGAAAATCCTAAGGGATTTTAAGGACACTCTTTTTCTATTATGATTACTATGGGTTGTTTTCCTTTGTGTTTCACTGTGAATAGTATAGTTGTGTTGAAACTCTTTAATGTGTTCTGTAGGTTTATCTTTGATCTTGGAGGAAAATCTCCAAGCACCTTGATAATAAGAGATTGACCTCTCCCACGATTTCAATCTCATTTTTAGAAAGAATTTTATTTCTATCTTTAGACTATTCAAGTTTTGCGTGCTTTCAGCACTTATGTTTGTGTGTTTGGTTGTAGGTAATAAAACGCTAAAATTCGAGGTCGAATTTCCTCCAACCTGGAGGCAATGATGGAGGCGTGGCTCGGGATCGTCATAACGATGTCAGAGCAGTTGATGGAATCATGCCCAAGACCTTTAGAGAGAGATCTCGGATTAGCTTCGGATCGTAGAATAGGAACTCTTTTATAATTTTTGTAATGTTTTTGTTTAGGCTTTATCGAACCTTTAGTTATGTTGGGCCTTTTGGTGTTTCGGCCCATAATATATAAGCCCTTGTGAGACACATTTGTATCCATATTTGAGTTATATGAAAATTTGAGTTTTCTCTCAAGTCCCAAGGTTCTCCTCAGAACCACCGATCCTTATCTTTGAATCTTCGATTCAAAGTGGCGGATCTTCCTCACTTATCTTGGAACCTCCTCCAAGTGGCGTGATTTCCTTCCACTCCGTAAAAATCCCAAATCAACGTCCTCCATTTTCCCCATTTTTGTTTTAGGGTTCATACCCATTTTTGTTCTAGACGAATTTCACCCCAAATCCGAGACGATCCTTCATCAGACGCAGCTCTACTCCTTGCATCTGCCCAAAAGACATTAATGATTCTATTTTCAGCATCAGTGTCAATTTCATAATAGAATGAATTATTCAACTCACTCATTCTTGAGAAATGTTGAATCAAAGCATGACCATCTTCCTCCTTGCCAAAAGCTCTTCTTTGCTGCCCGATGTAATTCCTTGCGTCTCACTCAAGAAACTGTAAGTTGTCAAAACCTCCTGCTTGACCAACCAAGGACCTAAATGTCTTGTTCAAACGTACACCAGCCTCGTCATTAATATCAAGTGTTCGCTTAGCCTGTAAATTCAATCTTCTATTCCCACGTATTAACCTTGATTTGGTTGGACTAATGTCATGATTGTTATCATGAACCACAGTGCTTAGTATCCATGCTTCTGGTTTTTTTACTACTGTTAAGCACGCTGGACATTGTCTTGTTTGGGTTGGGTGGGTCTTCAATTCTGGCGGGATATGGGACACATACTTCCCTTCCCTTGAGCAAACTAATTTCAGGTAACACAACTGGTTATCGTCATCCTTTTTTTATGTGCGAGTTCGAACACCAAAACCACATTTCACAACATGTTGCTTGTAAAAACTCTTAACGTCTTTTGCACTTTTAAATCGCATTCCAATAGTGGGCACAACACCCTCCTCAGTGTTGTTAATGTCTTGAGCACTATCAGACGTTTCATCCGCATCAGATGTGCCTAGTCCACAGTCTTCATGAAGTAAAGTTATGTCATCCAAGCATATTGGGTCATCATGTTCACCATTTTGCATTTGTGTATCAAAGTAAATTCACATTCAGTTTACTTCATCCATAACTCCACCATCCCAATGGCCATTGGATCAATTTAGGTATTTTTTTTTTATAATTTCAAAACTCTGTTTGTGATTCATATAAAGGTAACATTTAGGTAGCATTTCATTTCATAAATAATATTTCACTAAGCTTAGGATTTCATTTCAGAATGTATTAGCAAAAAAAAACCCTACATAATTAGTATAACGTATATGGGAGACAATAAGCAGATTAAGACGCACCATTGTAAGTGGTCCAATTGGTTGTTGGTGGAATTAAAAGCTTGCATTAATTTCTTCTCTTACGTCTTCAGTGGTGGCCAAAATGTCAGCCCCTGTTAGTCGCTGGACATTAATTCCACCTTCAATCTGTTTTTACAAAGGCTTTAATGGTGTTTATGCATTTTAACTTTTTTGTTAGCAGAAAAATCACACCATGCCCTTCATTGCAATGAATGCAATTAAATGGTGATGGCTGACGGGATGAGTGTGTGTGGCTTGTTTAAAAAGTCACAAAAGAAGTGCAACGGGACAATCTTTAGAGTGGGAAAATGTCACATCACTTAAATAACCAGTTTGCAAGAGTATTTTGGTCATGAAGTTTGCATCGCACAGACTTAACACGTTTTCTTTAGCTCCAACTTTAACTTGCTTTCAATTGGTGATATTGCATCAGAGAAAATTGAACAATGGGAGTCTCTGGACTTAGACGAAGCGGAGCTGCAGAGCTTCATGCGACGGTGCAGTGGAAGCACGTCTTTGATCCCTGGTCCAACAGGAAATTATCAAGTTGTGATCATGAACCGTGTGGCAGGAAGACAAGAATCCACGCAGTAGTTTATGGGGCACATTGTTGCTGCAACTCTTTCTCGTGACTTTGAATCAAATGCTTGGAAATGGGCGACCATGTTCATCAAACACCATGGTAATTTTTGATTGAAACACTACTACAACCTAGTTATAAGCTTCATCATTCAAAAAATATGAGCACACTAAATGATGCCATATGCAGGTTTGGTGGAAGGGGGTGACATGAAAAATGTTACTCCAATGTACACCAAAAAGGTGTTTGACAAATTGCCCTTTGTGGCATGTGTTGTGAAGTAGTGTAAAGGAAATGGGTTGGGGGATTTGCTTCTCACTGTTAAGGTATTTCAAGTTATATTGTGTTTTTTATTTCCAACACTTTGCCCCACTGAAACTGCTCAACAAACATTTTAATGGTAGTGAACTATTTTATCAAGACCCATAGCACACTACCCAGGCCAGCGTTCACAATAAAGCAGTTTCACATCCTGAATGTGGTACACTGATAGGTATTGGGGTTGTGCTTTTACTGAAACAAGTTTTTGTATTTAATCCTAAGGCAGATAAGTTGTACTTAAACATCACTCTAAGGAATATTGTTAAGGTGTGATATTTAATAGCTTATTCATCATATTGTATCATGTCCAAACACATTATTGATTGTGTTGTAAACAAATGCATAGGTCTTCAAACATGGCATCAATGATCCAACAATGGAAGAGGTAGCAACTTCAGACAGGGTTGATATAGAAAAGGAACCACCCCAAGAACCTGTTCAACAACAGATGAACCACACTGAACCAGTAACTGTAAACCCTGATGTTGAACCAATTGTTTAGCAAAATGTGGAAATGACTGTGGATTCAAATTTGGAGCATTTGGACTAAATCCTTTTGCAGACAGTAGAGGATAGTAGTTAAGATGAGGAAATGACCTACATCAGCATTGATGACAGGATTAAAAGCCTAGTTGATCCTTTCAAGAAATTCAAGAACACTCAGGCAAGGCAATCATCAAAGTCACAACCATAGTGGCAACTATATCCTGTTATATATTATGGTTTAAGATGAAATCGTCAATTCAATGTTAAGTTTAGTTATATTCTGTCAAACGTCGTCTTATGCAAAACATTATGGGTGTTTTGATTTATGATTTCACTGTAATGTATGCCATGTAAGGACCCTTTATTTTGTTATGTGATTGCTTAAACTGTGGTTGTGGTTCACATATCATGTGCTTTGGCAGTTAGGTTGTCAATGGATTGAGGACCTAAGTTTTCCTTTGAAGGAAACTTCTAGTTCGCAGCTAGGATAACAAAGCTTTGCATTTAAAGTAGAAGGGAATAATTGTTAGACATTTATAATAATTGTGCTTTGAACTTATGATAACTGTGCTTTGCAATTAATCTGGGACTTGGTCAATTTCAAAAAAATTAACAAGGTCCAAAACTGATCCTAATACTTATTCCTTCTCGATTCGTGATACCCTAAAGGGAGTCCGAAATTTACTCACCCCACCAAAGTGGATATTTATCATCCAACCCAACAACTCTTAAACATTTTGTTCAAATCATATGACTCAGGCTAGCAGAAGGGAAAACTATACTTTGCACTTATATCCTGAATCATTCCTAACACCACAAACTACTGAAATGGGTTCACCTTTAATTAACCCACCTCATCCACCAGGACAACACCATAAATCTACTAAACTTAAGGTCAATAACTTGTACGGCGCTCCATGAAATGAAGATTGTGCAATGAAGTTCAGCTTTGCACTTATCATAACTGTGCTTTGCACTTAGTCTGGGACTTGATCAATTTCAAAAAATTAACAAGGTCCAAAACTGATCATAATACTTATTCCTTCTCAATTCGTGATACTCTAAAGGGAGTCCATAATTTTCTCATCCCACCAAAGTGGATACTTATCATCCAACCCAACAACTCTTAAACATTTTGTTCAAATCATATGACTCAGGTTAGCAGAAGGAGAAACTATACTTCGTACTTATATTCTGAATCATTCCTCACACCACAAACTACTGAAATGGGTTCACCTTTAATTAACCCACCTCATCCACCAGGACAACACCATAAATCTAGTAAACTTAAGGTCAATAACTTGTACGTCGCTCCATGAAATGAAGATTGTGCAATGAAGTTTAGCTTTGCACTTATCATAACTGTGCTTTGCACTTAATCTGGGACTTGGTCAATTTCAAAAAATTAACAAGGTCCAAAACTTGTCCTAATACTTATTCCTTCTCAATTTGTGATACTCTAAAGGGAGTCCATAATTTACTCACCCCACCAAAGTTGATACTTATCATCCAACCCTACAACTCTTAAACATTTTGTTCAAATCATATGACTCAGGTTAACAGAAGGGGAAACTATACTTCACACTTATATCCTGAATCAGTTCAACCCACACATTTTGAGGTTCGCACTTACCAACCACATGCTACGCACATAAACTGGAACCTCTGAATACTTGAAATTATATTTATGACAATGATGTGAAAAAGCAAACCAAAGTTTACAATTTATTTCGTCCTGGGTTTCAACAACATTGCAAAATTTGTACAACAAAATATATCTGTTCATATCTATATTGAATGCCCCATACAAAAACTAATTTAGTTCAGGCTTATAAGCCACCCTGTCATTTACAAAATCTAAAATCCTAAACCTATCAATCAACTGATGGGAAAGCATATGTGTTGTACTGAATGGGGTAAAGAATAGTGTCGCGATGAATATTTTGGAGATCCATGACCCAATCAATTATGTAGTCTTGTCGAAACTGCTGCAGCTTCGCCTGCAATGAAAAATGAAGAACTCAATACATTGAACTTAACTTTTCAATTCAAGTAATGAATGAAAAATTTTCCTCATTGTACATTAAACTTACCCCACTATAAGTAGGCATGCTTTGGCCATTGTACTTTTTGTTAGCTTCCCAATGCTCCATGTATTTCAGTACCATAATACCACAGTCAAATCTGAAAATGAAAACCAAATTCAGTAACATCAGCTATCACAGAACTCATCATCTCCAACATTGAACAAGAGTTTGAAGTCAGAAACACAACAACTTACAAATTTGGTTGTTGTGGCAGGTCTTCAATGATTACTTTCAAAGATGGTGTCTCTTTCAGGTTGGGACCCATTAGCATTGAGAACAACAACTCCAGATTATGTGCCTTTAAACATACAAATTCAAGTAGCATGTCATATTACTTAATAGGCTGAAGAAATTATAAATGAATTCCGCAAAGTCAACAACATAACAATACTTATAATGTGGTTGTCAATTTGTTTTCTCCTAGGACACTTGTGTCCTAGGGAGTCAAGCACAAACAATTTTTTGGATTCCCAATCAAGGGCATAGCACCACCAGCGGTTGTCAAGAAGCACGGGTGCCATTACCTAAAACAAGTAAATGAACTTAGAAGCACATAATTGGTACACAAAACCTGAACATAGCCACAAGAAAGATAAATAAAAATAACAACAGTAACATATTTTGCTCTCAAAATATCATGTATAGATAGAAGGCGATTTGGAAAAAATTCATTATAGTCCGGTAAAGACCAAACCCGTCTGTTCACCTTCCTCTTGGCACAATCACGGATAACCTTATGCTGCATAAAATATTAATACAATTAAGTTTTGCTAACAAATTAAAATTGTATGTAAAAAAATGACAACACATACCGTGTAAATTGGACTAAATATGACTCTACTGATGCTCCTAGTTTCACATTTTTCCTTGAACATAAATGTCAATGCTGCAAAGAAAATGGACTACATACACACACAACAACAAAAAAGTCACCACCAACCTTATCATGTCAAAATAACATAAACCACCAATCTTACCATATTGTTAATCCATTCACGAGGCGCAAAGTTTCTAGTTTCTTTACTTGTCAAGATCTGGTCATTGATCTCCACAAATAAACATCTGTCATGTCAACAAGTTTATATTAAAGTCATTAAAATAAGAAAAACAATAACAAAACAAAATTGAATACCATTACCCTCTTGCTTTGGAAGTTACAATTTGATACAAAAAGAACTTGTCCACATGGGGAACAGGTACTTGAGAAAGAGGAGTAACTGCTTCACCAACAGGACTACTTTGTTGATGAAGAGGGCTACTAGGATTGACGTAAGGCACAATTCCTAGTAGATCCAGGTTATCATCACATTCTTCAGTCTCCATCACCTTCTCTTCATTCAACATAGCAACTACCACCTCCTCAAGGGAATCATGGCCTTCTTCATCACACATCTGCACAAATTCAGACATGTTAGAACCTTCCTACTATAACTATATATTATTAGTTTAACACACATGTTTATCACTTATGCTGTCAGCTTCTACATCCCCTATCTACTGAGAAACAAAGGTCAATGCCTCAACAATTATCATAGCATCCTCACTTAAACTGCAATCCACAACATCCTTAGGCTCTTCAGCAGTTTTCTCTTCTTTAGCACTTGGCCCACCTTTAGCAGATTTTTTAGGTTCCTCAATGCCAAAATGTCCTGCATCAGGACTTCCTTCACCTGCACCAATGTTACATGGAGATGCTACGCCAATGTCACAAGATTTCATTTTTGATGGTACAACAACTTCAACACCTACATAAATTTCGTTTGTTGCATCAACCAATATCTCTTCACTGTCAATTGCTTTTGTTGGGGCCTCTGCACCACCTGTCTTCTTAGCCTCAATCTCGCCCTCTTCAACTTCAACATCTGAACAACATCTCTGCCACCACTCAAGTCCACTACACCAGAATAAGCAGCCCGCTCCTCATGAAATCCTTGTGCTGGAGCCCTGCTGTAAAAATCTGTCTTCATCCTCTCCAAATCTGCTTCCATTTCCAACAGCAGTTTGGTGTTTGCATTCAGCTTCACCAATTCACTTTTCTTCTTCTTCTTCAATGGAGGTACCTCATCGCAAAAGATTGGAAGGTTACTCTCCTCCTAGGTCAATGCCCAATCCATTTGAACCTCCACAAACAAATAGTTTGGATCCAAATGGGAAGTCACAATATGCAGCAAACAAAAACAAATAAAACACTTGTTCATATCACATTTCATGGATTTGTAGTTCCAAAACACAGGTTTGCAGTTAAATTCCTTTGGCCTCATGATGTCAAAATCAATTTCAACTAAATTCTACAAATAATATTGCATGGCTTCGCAAATACGTACTCCTCTACAAAAACATCATTCATCTTGTACATGCAGTAATTATATTACATTAATGCAATGCCGCATTATGGAAACTGTTGCATTTCAAAATCAATATAAAAAAACACAATTTTTTTTATCCAAATTCCAATGACTTCACACTTATACACCGCAGACTTAGCATTAAAAGTTCTAAAATACAGCCACTCAGCAAATAACTACATATAGGTTGGCAGTTCTACACTTACAATTACATACACAACTATAACGCACCTAGTTCACTTCAAAACACTTTTTGATTCTTTCACCCCCATTCTTTCAAGCGGCCATGACAAATATCTGGGAAAGGCAACTGTACCACTTATTTCTCCCAAACCAAGCCTTTGACACGCCCACACCTTTATCAAATTCGGCATTATTAATGCACCTCACATAACAAACACATTAACTAAATATTACAATTCAAAGAAATATGTACCTGAACAATGGCCACTGAGCCAGACACAAATATGGTGTGGTCATTTGTCTTCTCTCTATAAACTGTAGATGATCTATTCAAAAAAGAAATCAAAAAATTGTGCACATGACTAGCCCATCGATAGTTCCTCAGTGTGTCTAGGTTATCTAATAACCTAAAAGGAAGGTTTGTAAGGCACCTAAACATCCTAGGGAAAAACAAAACAGCAAAACATAAAAGCCCATAAAGGCGACAAACATTTTTCACATTATCGGCCTCACCAACCAAATCACGCATCCTCTGAATTATGTCACTCACCTTTATTTCCCTTGAAGGAAATAACAAACCAACTTCCTCACATAACTCAGTATCAAAAACAACATCATCACCCCAACACTTAAGCCCAAACATATGCTCACGTCTAAACAACTTAACTTGACCAACTGCTGTCTAACTTGGATGAATTCCCCAGTAGGAACCCACCGACTCAAAACCTCTCTAAGCAAAGCACAATTGATATTCAGCTATTTCTTTATCCTTAGGCATGATGAAACAGGGGTCAATTCAATAATGCCATGGTGACTACTGCTAAGTAAAGCGTTTGCTTCAATAATGTATCTGGTTTGGCAACGGTGCTCAATTCAGACCTAAGTAAAATATATTTCAACTTCAAATTAACACAATCTTCAGCAATGTAACAAATATACCAATTTTAATGCATATATACATTAATCATTTAAGTTACCTCTTTGTTATCACAAGGTTTGGCATCACTCACGGATGCTTCTTTTTTTTGCTACTAGGTGTCTTTCCTCTATTGACATCTTTTTTCCTTATGCTAACATATGACCTTCCTCTATTGACATCCTCCTTCAATTTCTGTGATGACGCATTCCTTTTGCATTTTCCAGCCATTTTACTTTGAAAAAAACCAACTCAGTAACACATAACAAACACCCAAAACCAAAACGCACTAATTGACCAAAAATAAAACCCAACAAGCAACCTCATTTCTTTCTTCCACAATAATAACCAAATAACTCCAACATTGATATAAATCAACCCTAAACCAAATCAGAAATCCACTTTCAGAAAAAATATCCTAACTACATCACAACCCACCAACCCAACCAAATAGTGAAATGTGGAATGAATCATTAACTTACCATGCAAAAACTCCTTCAAAACAGAGACCAAATGCAGCTCCTCTAACACTCAAACCAGTAACAACACCAGTGAAAAAATGGCGCCTTTCCAACAGAAATCACAACGACAACAATATTCAGAACGAGATTTACCCACCCCCAGCTTCAGCGACTTCCTCAACCCACACGACCTCCACCACCTCAACTTTCGCCAACAATGGAATGAAAGCAATCGAAAACAAAAATGGGGTTTCACTTACAAGAGAAAGGGATGACCTTCAGCGGAAGAGGAATAAGTTCAGAGAGAAATGAAGTGGAAGCGACTTAACTGCATTGCTAAGGGAGTTTTTCTGCCAAACAGCGTAACTGCTCTACACTTCACTTTTGTAACTTCTTCCAACCACTAATCATGCTTTCCTTCAAACAACATCGTTACGTGGCTTTTTTTAAAAAAAAATTAAAATCTTTCACTGCCATGTCAGGTAGTGAGAGAAGTTGTGAAAAGTTGGTTGTTAAAATATCATTATTGGTAGTATTTTAGTGAGGACCCACGGTTGCATGTAATCCTATTTCTTAGCTTTTAGGTGCAAACGTAAAACTTAACTTCAAATTGGTTCTTTGTTATTAGCATTTAAGACAACCATGGGCCCACACCTAAATTCACTTCTTTTGTTTCTCTCTCATCACATGTGTAAATTGATTTGAATGGTGGAATGCTATGGTGCACGTACATGAAAAACAAAAATAGAAAGCTACTAATTTCCTTCTTTAAGTGTTTAGTGTGCAAATCACGTAGCTTTTATATTTTAACAAATTGTATCTCATTTTAGATGATTGGTATGACCCACATGATATTTTGATTTTCTCTTTTCTTAAATTTTGGTTAGTTCACGTTAGGGATGGCAACGAGTCGAGTCGGACACGGATAATGTCTACCCGCAACCCGACCCGCCAAAAAAAAATATGTTCGCTACCCACCCGTTTACCCGTCGGGTATCTGCTTAAAAAATATCCGCGGATATTTTTATAACCCGCGTGTACCCGTAGATACCTGATACTCGCAAATATTTAAAAAATATATATATTTTATAAATTGTTTAATATAAAATTATAAAAATAAAATATAAATTAAATTAACTTAAATTAAATTTTAATTATAATTAAATTTGACATAATAAAATATATTGCTAATTTTAATTTTAATTAAATTTAACTTAATAAAATATAAATTAAATTTTAATTTTAATTTTTTTGCGGGTAACGAGTACCCGTGGGTACGCATAATATAATACCCGTACCCGACCCGTTTATAAGCGGGTATTAAAATACCCACTACCGCGGGTACTAACTATCCACCACGGATTTTATCCGCGGATATTCGCGGACACGGGTATTTTTGCCATCCCTAATTCACATGTAGGTAGTATTTTATTTTTAAGAAGGAAATAAGCCATGAATCATGTTATCATTATTACATTATATATTAAAGTTAATCATGTTATCATTGTTACATTATATAATAAAATATTATGTTTTATATTAAGGATATGTATAGATTATTTTAGAAGATAACTTTTAAGTTTATTTTATTAAAAGGTACAAATGCTTACATATTATTTTTTTATTATTCTCCTTAATCTGTCTTTAGAAAAAGAAAAGAAAAAAAGTGGAATATAATAATAGGTGGTGGCATTGAACCTTTAATCTTCGAAAGAAGATATAATGTGTGCATGGATAACCGAAGTATGATTTTTGGAATATAGAGTGTGATTGTGATTTGTCGTGCTTAAGTATTTTACTTGGACGTGATTTTAATATTACTTGTAGGATTTTATTCGCTAATTTCTTTTTATACATTATTGTTTACGATTAACTTACCCCTATTTGTTTGTTTTGTGTGTTGTTTGTGTTCGTGCCATGATCGTATGACGTGTGTGTTATACGAGAGCAGATGATAATGCAAATGCTTCTGGGATGGACCAGATTGCCGAGAGGATGGGGTGAACTCGGGATTTTATTAATTTTCATTAAGTTGTTTAAATTAAATATTAAAGATGTATAAAAAAATTATTTTATTTGTCGTTAACATTTGAAAATTTTGTGACAATCGATGTTTTGAATTACGATATGTAAGAAGTTAAATTCTAGGTTTTACATAAGTGCGTTTTGTCGATTTTTTTTCCTGCATTTTTGAGTAAGATGAATAATTAAATACGGCTATTTAATGATATAATATTTAATTAAATTAGCAATATCCGGTCAGGATGTTACATATTAAAGCACAAGTCTCTAAAAAGTTTCATAATTTATCATATGTTTTATTGTAATATGAAATTAACAACCCTTTTTGACAAGTAAAAGAGAAAATTATGATAAACAATCATTAACTACTCAAATGTAAATAAGAAACATAATTAACTATTCATTCTTTCAACTGTAAGGAGACTTTCTTTATAAACTACTAATTGGGAATATCCCCCGTGTATGTTGACACCAAGCTTTTGAACCATGTGGGTACTTAAATCAAACCAGGCTACATCACCATCATGTGTTTGGAAGAGTATATTGCCCATATTCCTTGTTCCAATAGGGAATGCAATGTAAGGTATTGGTCCAAAAACAAAGAGTTTAGTCCATGTTTCCTTCTTACCAACTTCAACCAAAATTGATATGTAAAATATTTTTGTTTCTGCATAATTTGACATCAAAGCAATTGACTCATTTAACATAAATAATTGTCTCCTCACAAAATTCATATTGAAATTATCATATATTTCCATAGGTATGTCTAAAGGTGGGGGGGTCATAATGCATACCTTATTAATCAAGTCAAATGATACTAAATGTTGAATAAGACCATCTCCATAACCCAACCAATGACACATTCCCTCTAAGTAAAATTTATTATTATCAGCTCGATTTGAAGGTATAGAACTATCCAATTGAAGTTTTGTCCAAGAGTTACTTCTTATGTTATACATCTCCCACACAAAATTGAGGAGGAAAGGATCATTTACGTACACATCATCATCAGATATAGCCCAGAATAATACTTTCCTAATCACCTTATAGTCATCTCTAACACAATCATAGCCAAATCCGTGATAGTAAATCTCAATATCGACATAATGTGGTGCATTCTCAAATGGACTGGGAGGAATGGCCTTGAATTCCCTAGTAGTTGGGTTCCATAAATATCCAAATTGTCTCATACCTTTTACGTATAGACAAAGAAATCCATTGAAACTAGAAGAACCTAAAATACCAATTCCCTTAGGGTAATCCTCTTCAATTTGACTAGGCCAGTTTAATTTTTCCATATTTTGAAACCTCTCACCAGAAATTGAAAATAAGGAGGATTTGTAATGATTCTGGTAAAGTGGAGAGAGATTCAATAGGAGGTATGTATCATCATAGTATGATTGATGATTACATATGAAGTTATTACGAAGGAGGTTCATGAAATGATCATTTTCAAACAAGAGGGCCCATGATCTTCGTAAATCCAAATCTCTTAAGAGATTTCAAAGGTAGGTTAGAAAGAATAGAGAATACAAAATCATCTGGTACGTGATTCATAAGCTTTTGAGCTAGAAAATTATTGTCTCTCTTTGGGTTATGCAACCAAATGTTAATAAGTTGCCAATCATCCTTGGTACTCTCATTCCATAGGTAAATGCGGTGGGAGATGTGTTTGCAATATTTGATAACGAGATTCTTGATAGTGATCTCTTCCAAGTACTCAAACTGTAAAATAAATTGAGTAAGGAAAAGAAATAATAAAAAAAATATGAATAAGTTACTTTGTGAACCTGGTTTTCCTTAAGGAAGAGGGTGATATTGGTCCCCCTTGATGATTGTTGGGCATTGATGTCCTTGGTAATAATGAAAGAGGCATTTGGTTGAGATTCCCAGATATATTGGTCATGATCATTATGCTTAGAGGTGACAATAACCTTGTTAGCAATCAAATATGTAGAGTAGAAGCCAACTCCCAAATTATATGACAAATCTAAAATAAGCACAACAGAATATTACAATTAATAAGCATGCAATAAAAGTGCAAATGAATATGAAACAATGACACTTTCCTACCTGCTCTGCTCATGCCAATGC
>Ga0209389_1002739_pt1 | contig 13725 bp, 7 predicted proteins | sample CowpearedBW_FD_187526 | JGI IMG/M metagenome (GOLD analysis project Ga0209389, IMG submission 187526) | Root nodule microbial communities of legume samples collected from California, USA - Cow pea red BW (SPAdes) (version 2) | ecosystem: Host-associated > Plants > Roots > Nodule | place: USA... | reverse complement strand
AGCTGCGATAGGTATTGTACGACATCGCTGGCTTCCTTTTGGTTCGTCTGGGCCTTGTAAGTGCCGTCCGAGCGCACGACTTCGATCGGCTTGAGCCTGCGGATTGTCTCTACGGGATGGCGAACGGGCACGCTAAGGCCGTTGGCGTAGAACGATGCGTTCGAGAATGATATCAGCTCTCGATATTTCGAACGATAGTGCACCTGCAGAGTACGGGTCCGAAGCACGGAGCGGGCGAGTTGGAGGAGGTCGGGACAATCCTTGATCTCTCTGCGATTCCACGTCTCCGCGAAGGCTTCGCGTTCCTCCTCGCTGGCTCCTTCTTCTGGTTCTTCACCGTCGAATATTGCCGCTTCGTCGTTCTCGACCTTGCTGGCGAAGAAGGAGGTCGGCGGCATCTGCTTTTCGTCGCCGCTGACGACGACAAGCCTGCTGCGGAACAGGGAGGGCAGCGCATACTCAACTGGCATCTGCGAAGCCTCGTCAAAGATGACGGTATCGAAGAGTCCCGCCCGAGGTTGCAGCACGCGGCTTGCGACATCTGGCGTCATGAGCCAGACCGGCCTGAGCGCGAAAAGACCAAGCGGAGCGGCGCGATCGATGAATTCGCGCAATCTTAGCGCTCTTGGCCCACGCAGCCTGGTGATCGCGTCCCACTCGCTGGTCGGACGCACTTTTGCTGCATCGATATCTTGGACGAGAAGATCCCGGTTGTACTGCCGGATCTGCGCGTCGGCTTCCGCGAGCGATTTTACCTTCGCATCTAGCTCGTCGGCGTCGAACAAGACGTCAGGATTCGCACCCTCCATATCGGTCTTCCACGCCAAACGGGCCTCGCGGCCTATAGTGGCGCGAATGCAGGCGTCGAGGTCTTCGGAAGCCAGTTCCGAAAGTTCGGACTCCCTGGACCTGAGTGTTGCGAAGATGGCGCGCTCCTTTTCGTCCAGGCGCGAAGAGCGAAGTCGATATTCCTGGTAGCTGCTCAGCATCGGCAGAGCCTGCGCGATCTGGTCAATGGCGCTCGCATTGGAGCGACCATTCTCGATCGCCGAGCGTCTCGATCCGAGCCACAATTCGTCGAAATAGGTCCTGAGCCGGTCCAATGCGGCGCGGCTCTCCTCTCGCGTGTCATGCCTTCTGAGCGCGAGTTCAGCCCGCTCAAAGAACGTGCCGAGCTCCGCGGTCGTTCCGGCCGAGAGCGCTCTCTCGAGCTCAAGCCGGTCCGGACACCGGTCGATGAGCGAATTGTGGCCTCCCAGACCATTGAGGAACGAGCCGAGGCGCTCGGCGAAATCGGCGAGCTTACCGGGCGACAAATCGAGATTGGGAGAACGGCCGAACAGGATCGTGAAATATTGCTCGAGTTCGTGCCTTGGCTGGCGTATGGCCAATTCGAGCTCGACCGCATAATACAACGAGCTGATGGCGTCGTTATCTTGCGGGAGCTGCAATGACGCAAGGAGCTGGCGTACACGGCGCGTTCGCAGCCAATGGAGCGGGTTGAGCAATTGTAGGGCGCTTGCCGGCAAGCGAACTTGGCCCGCGAGTTCCCCGGCAGAGCAGAGCTCTTCCTGATTGAAGGCGATAAGCTTGGAGCAAAAGTTCGGTTTGTAGGACGGGCCGTCGAGCGATGAGAAGATTTCTTTAATCGCCGATAGGCCCTCGAGAATGCGCGCAGCTTCCCATGTCCCATCCTCGACGTTCCGAAACAGCGGCCGCAATCGAGCGAGATTTGCGCAGACCGAATCGCTGATCGAGCGGAGCTCATCCGCTTCGGCGAGCCAGGACCGAAATTCCGCCGCATCCGATATTTTCAGACAGTTCGCCGTCTCAGCGTCGGTCTGCTCCCGCCGCGCGTCGGCTTGCAAAAATGCCTGCAGGTGCAACGCCAGTGCGGCCGCGGTTCCTCGATCGGGATTGAACGGCTTGAGGGCGGACAGAGGATTGTCTTCAAATTTCGACGGAAGCCAGAATTTCGCGAGCGGGCCGCAATTCTCCTCGATCCTCGCCACGTCCGCGGGATGTAGATCTGCCAGCAAAGGGCGGAGTTCAGGAGCGTCAATCGGTTTCGGGCTACCTTCTTCGATCTCGAGCAGTTCGCCGAGCAGCGTTCGATAGGACAATCCGGTTCGATCATCCACGGAATGAAGTGCAATCTGGCGACGGTCCAGCTCCGTCTCGAGCGTCTCGATGCGAGCGGCGAGGCGATCGCGCTCTCGCTTCCAGGCCGGAGACCCTCCTGGAGACAGGTTGTGCAAAGCCTGGACCTGCGAACGGATTGCGCCGACGATCGGCTCACGGTCGCGATGGGCATCGGTTATCATGACAAAGCGATCCGTCAGGCGTTCCTTGTCCAAGCGCTTGCGGACCACCTCGAGAGCGGCTTGCTTCTGGCAGATCACGAGGAGCGATTTTCCCGTGCCGATGGCGTCCGCGACCATGTTGACGATGGTCTGGCTCTTGCCGGTTCCGGGAGGTCCTTCGATGACCAGGCCTGGGGCCTGACGTGCTTCGAGGACGGCCGCCTCCTGCGAGGGATCACTATCCGCAGTAAAGTACCGGTCGGCCTCTTTCACCGGAGGGGATGCCGAAGGCGCCGCCTGCTGTTCGTTCAGGCGCAGGGCGGCCTCGAGCGCCGTGGCCGTCGGCGGCAAGCCCCGGAGGGTCTCGAGATCCTTCATCACCGCCTGGCCCATGAAGGCCAGATGGAACAGCACGGCTGCTGGCACCAGCTGCCGTTCTTGCGCGCCGACTTCGACGTCCTTTCCGGGAAGAGCAGTCAATTCGTTGCCGATAGGCTTGGCCAATCGGCTGAAGGCGTCCATCACCGCCTGGACGGACAAGCTTGCATGGGTCAGGAGCTCGTTGGCCGCTTCCTGCCAACGTCTCGCCTCGGGAATGCCGACCATTCCTTCGAGAGCGGGATTGACGAGAACATGCTCGATCTCGGTATCGGGATTTCTCTCGCGCCCATAACCTAAAGTGACATGACCGCGGTTTCCGACCTCCGGATTGACGCGCACCGGCCACAGCAGGACCGGCGCAATCCGCGGTCTCGCGTTCGGCCGATGATCGCGCATGATCAGGAAAGGAAATCCCATGAACAGGCCATCGATGCCGGTATCGCGCCTGTAAAGCAATGCATGGGAGTGCAAGGAGCGCAACCTTCGCTCAAGCCCGTCGTCATCGGCGAAAGCCGCCGGATCGACGTTCACGGTCCGGTTCGTACGACCAAGCAGTTGGTCGAGAATCTCAGCTGCCGGCACTCTGGACGTGTCGAGCTCGGTGAGATCGATCCTGGCCGATTTGCCGATCAGCATGCGCGTCAGCGGCCCGCGCAACACGCCGCCTGAAATCCGCTTGGCGAAGAAGTCCAAGATCGTCGACACATAGCCTTGCTTCGGAAGCGCTCTCCACGTCTCGGCGGGCACACAAAGAAGGGCGAGCGCGCGCCCTAAGGGCATCCGTCTGTCCAGGCGAAACTGGTCCGCCCACTCGTCGACTTCCTTGATGCCGCATCTGGCGAAGTTTTGGATGCGCTCGTCAATCGCCTGGTAGATCTCGCGACGAGGGCGGCCGAGGAGCGTTGTCGCCTCCTCTGCCGAAAAGTTGCCGAGCCCGGCCGTCGATGCTTCCTTTTCTGCTTCTTCGATGACCTCGGCGACCGAGCGGAACTGGTTCGAGGTCGCGCTGAGCAGGATGACGAGGTCTTCTTCCGCCGAAATGCGGCGCTCAGTGAGCGCTGCTACGCCGGCATGGTCGGTATCGGGGAAAAACTTTCGCCGTTCTTCCCAGAGCGCGGCCAGGCGGGCCATAGAGGTCGACAGCAGGTGAACGCGCAGAGCATCCTCGTCGACCGCGATTTCGAGTTGGTCCAGTCGCTTACGAACCGTGTCCGAGCGGACCTTCAGGCGCCAGAGCCAATCGTCCGGATCAATCTTCCGCAGCAGGTCGGGTGCAGGACCTGTGATCAGACTGTAACCGTCGCTCGGGTGGTCGAGCAGCCAACCCGGTGTGACGATATTGCCTCTGACGATCAGAGGCATCGACGGATTGAGGGTTTTAAGTGAGATGGAGAGCTTCAAATCCTCCTGAAGGTCTTCAGTCCGCAGAATTTGCCGAAGACCTGCCGCAACAGCCGCTTCGAAGCCAGCCTCCGAAGTCCAGCTTGCAACGGCGCCTCTGAGGACAAGCGCCTTGGCTTGGTCCCAGTTCGCAGCTTCCGCCGCTGCCAATGCGAACATGTTTGCAGATCGATATTGTTTGCCGCCCAGCGAAATCGAGCTTCGGCCCTCTGTGTCGCCCGCTGTATCGGCCGCTGGCGCTGATACGCTTTCTCCGCGTAGCCACGCCTGAACTTCCTTCCACTGCCAGCGCTGACGCCTATCACGCGCCAACAGGCCGCGCAGCAACGTGTTGATCCGCTCATCCAGACTTTCGGGGAGGTGTACGCCGTTGGTGAGAATGTGGATCAGAAAGGCCTGCTCATTGATGCCTGCGAAGCACGCGCCTTGGGTGATCTTCTCCAACAAGATCATCCCCATGCTCCACCAGTCGGAAGCCGGCGCGACGCCGCCGGCGATCGCCTCGGGCGCCATATAGCGAGTGGTTTCAAGCGGAGACACGATATCGAGGTCGAATTCGGAGAGCCGTGCCGAGCCGAAGCCCCCGATGACGAGGTCAAGTGGCTCTTTTGACCGCATGAAGACCACGGAAGGGCGCAGATCCCTGTGTCGCAATCCGGCTTCGGTGAGAGCGTGAACGGCCTTGGCGAGCTCGCCGACCAACGTTGCAAGAGACGCCGGATCGGCTGGATCGACGGCAAAATCCGCCAGAGTGCCGCCCTTGAATTCCTCCGCGACCTCGTAGGCGCGGTCTTGCCAGCGACCGGTTGCGAAGAATTCCGGGACGTGATCTCGAGGAAGCTTTAAGAGCAAATCGTAGATCGCTTGGTCCGGTTCCGAGCCTATAGCGTAAAGCGTGAGTATTCCTCGCTGTCCGTCTGAGGCGCGCGTGGCGACGAAGCGCTCGCGAACTGTGCTGGACGAGGCGATCCGATCCTGCAGATGCCAACCGTCCACGACCGTTTCGTGGCCGGGCGCTGGCGCGGGCTGTGGCGTCGGAATGGGCTCGGTCGGTGAGGGCGCCTCGTCCCCCTCGATGATCGGCTCGCCGCATAGGCTGCAGATCAGGTCGCCAGGAGAGCCCTGATGACCGTTTCGGCAGGTCGGGGCGCTCGAAAGAGGAATTACAGCTGGATTTCGCCTTGGTCTCGCCGATCCCGCCAGCGTTATATCGACGGCCGACAAGTCCCAGCCGCAGGTTTGGCCGTTCAACGTGCCTTCGCAAAAGATCTCGCTGACGGGGCGTTCGGTATTGCAGTTCGGGCAAAGTCTGATCATCAGAAAAATTCTAAACAGAGGGGAAACGTGTATCTTCCGAAATTCCCAGCGTCGATCCGCCGCCTTCGAGCATATTTCGCAGGCGCCGGAAGTCGCCGCGAGCCGGAATGCCCGCAAGCCAGACGTCGCCATTATCGTCGAACATGACGTCGAAGGTACGGTCTCTTTCGTCGATCGGCCGGTCGAAACTCGCGAATCGAGCGCGGCCCAGGGGCGTCATGAGGTGCAGCTCCTGATTGTCGCTGCCACGAAGCGCGAGGGTTTGCTTTTCATCGATGTCGAACGGCCCGGAAACGACCGCGTCGATGAGACATGGCGATGTGGCTAGCGCTTCGCAGATCGCGGTCCACGGGTAGCCGGTAAAGACCAGGATGTCCGCCTTCGTTCGAGTTCTAAGCCGCGCCAGAAGATCGAACAAAGCCTCGCGCTGATCGAAGGGCTCGCCACCCGAAATCGTGATCCCATCGGCGGTCGAAAGCCATGGCGAGACTGCCTCGACGACTTTCTCTACGGTCGTCGTTCCTCGTCCGTGCGCCCAGGTGTCCATGGAGATGCATCCCGGGCAGCGGATCGAACAGCCTTGAAACCAGATCCCGATCCTTCGGCCAGGCCCCAACGTTGTGACCGGGAAATGGATGCGCGACAGATTGACCATCCTCATGGGGACTGCTCGCTCACGAGATCGATCGTGGTCGATGGTCCAGGTCGAATCTGTTCAATCCTGTATCTGTGTCCGGCTTCCGCTCCGCGATCGAAGAGACTGCGCGACAGCGGGTTGATGAGGTGAGATTCAACCTGATTGCGGATGCCGCGGCCGCCGTTTGAAAGATCAGAAAGGCACAGGCCGCGAAGGACCTCGCGGGCAGCTCCGGTCAAAGTCACGCCATAGCCGAGCGAGCTGACGTCCCTGAGCAGGTTGTCGACCATCTGATCGAATATCTCGTTTGCAACCTCGGGCCGGATGAAATCGAAGACGATGACGTTCTCTCCGATCCGGTTCAATATCTCGGGCCGGTTCAGGACCTGTTTGAAGTGCTTTTCGATCTCGCTTCGGACCTTTCTCCGCACGCCGTCGAAGGTCTCTTCGGGCGTGACGTTGGCAATTCTCTCACCAGATGGCCCCGGTACGTAGATGCCTAAATTTGAGGTGAAGACAATGAAGGCTTCGGAGAAATAGACACGATCGCCTCGTCCCGAGGTGAGGACGCCGTCGTCGAGGACCTGCAGGAATTTGTCGAGAATCCTCGGATGGGCCTTTTCGATCTCGTCGAACAGGACGACGCTGAACGGCTTCTCACGGATCGCGTTCGTGAGCTCGCCTCCGACGTCATACCCGATATAGCCGGGCGGTGCCCCGATCAGCCGCTGGTCCGAGTGCTCGGCACTGAACTCCGACATGTCGAAGCGGATATACGCAGATTCATCGCCGAAAAGCAGGCTGGTGATGGTCTTGGCGAGTTCCGTCTTGCCCACACCGGTCGGCCCGGCAAGAAAGACGACACCTCTTGGCCGGCCGCCGCGCGGCGATTGTCCGATCCCCGTCACCGCGCGCTTGACGATATCGAGCATATGCGTGACTGCGTGAGATTGTCCCTTGACGCGGCGTCTGACGAATTCTTCACCCGAAGTGATCTTGTCGCGACTGATCTTGCGCCAGGGATCCTCAGTCACGCCCACTTTGAAGCGCCGGACGGCATCCCCGATCCGATCGAACTGCACGCCTTCGCTGCGGGCGAGCTGCGCGACCGCGCTGACGTCGAGCAACAGAAGGCCTTCAGTCTCGTCCACGAATCCTTGAGTACACTTTTCTAAGTCAGATTGGTCCGCGTTCTGCGCGCCGGGTAGACTTCGGACAAGGGAGCGGATCATGCTCCTTCTCGCAAGATGATCCGGTCGCCCAATGGGCACGTGTCTGATCCTCGGGTTTCCGATCAGGAACCAATCGGGCAGATCACCCTCGTTGTCGACGATCCAGACGACCGTATTGAAGAAGGGCAGCCGCTTGTCGCCCGCCGGACGCGCCCGCGCCGCATGAGACAGGATCAGCGCCCGGGAGAAAAGCTGGTGCTCGGCAGGTGATAAGGCGTCGTTTCGCGCGATCAGTCTTGAGGCAAAGTCGACGATAAGGGCGGAGGGCTGGCCTTCAGCCATGACGTGCCGTTCGAGCGTCGTCGACAACAGATCGATCCCGCCGGCCGCTGTGCCAGCAGTCGGCACTAGACCCAGTTGAGTGAGGTAGCTTCCGTCGGCCGGCTCGACGTCCCGAAATCCGTTCAGAAGATCGAACCATGCGATCCGCCCATAACCAGCTGCCTTCAAAACGTCCGGCAGGACCCTCGATAGCGGCGCTGCGGTCAACTCGCCCGGACCGACCTCGTGGATCTGAAGGTCCCGCGTATTGCCGGAGAGCACGAATTGGCTGCGCAGAGGCAAAAAGCGCAGCAAATCGCGGAGCCATCTGGCTCTTTCCACCGAACTGTCGTGCACCGAGAAGCCCCCTTGTACGCGTATCGCGCGACTATAAGCTATCCTACTCGCTGATTTCGAGAGTATTTCCCAAGAATCCATAGGGAAATGGGATAAGGCGACGAAGGACGAGAAGGGCGGCCTCGAATAGACGGAGCCAATCTCTATGCCACAGCCAAGACCCTCAACTTCGACATCGATTACAAGCGGCTGCTCAGCGAATTTCAAACTCGCGGGACGCTGCTCCGAGCGTTCTACTACACGGCCATGATGGAGGATCAGGATTACTCCTCGGTCCGACCGCTGGTCGACTGGCTGGACTACAACGGCTACACGGTCGTTACCAAGGCGACGAAGGAATACATCGAGGCGTCCGGTCGCAAGGTCAAGGGTGACATGAACATCGAGTGCAGTCGATGCTATGGAGCTCGCGGAGCACATGGACCAGATGGTGCTGTTCTCGGGTGATGGAGACTTCCGCTCGCTGGTTGAAGCTGTGCAGCGGCGCGCCGTCCGCGTCACCGTGGTCGAAACCCCTGGTGTGATCCAGACGCTGGTATGACTGTGTCGCCGGCGCTGCTCATTCCTGCGAGCTGTGCCCCGCGAGACGAGCGCAACGAATAAGCCCGGCATTTGCGCCGGGCTGATCGCTAATATAGTTCGGTTCTCAGCAACGAACGAATTAGACAGGAGTCAGTCGCGTCCAGTCGGTTCGGATTCTGACATTGCATGCTTGCCCACGACCATCGCATGTCGGGTTCCGGAACAGGCCACGGTACGCTCTTGAGTTTGCCGTCCGACCGTGCGCCAATGCGTCGTATCGTGGAGTCCTCCGTATGCAGTTCAATTGAACATGTCCGTTAGATGCCTGGCGCTGGCAATCCTTGCCGCGGGGCTACTCGCGGGGACGCATGTTTTCGCGCAGGAGGACAAGAAGACTGACGAAGACAAGCCTGCCGATCCGGACACCGGCGAGAGCACGGTCGAGGAGAAGACCCTTGGGCTTCTGCCGAACCCCTTCCAAAAAAAATATGGGATCAAGTTCGCCGCGACATACATCGGCGAGACGCTCGGAAATGTCTCCGGCGGACTGAAGCAGGGAGCGATCTACGAAGGCCGGCTGAACCTCGCGGTCGATGTCGACTTGCAGAAGCTCGCCGGCATCGACAAGCTGACCTTCCACGCCAACATGTTCCAGATTCACGGCGAGGGACTGTCGCGCAACTATCTCGATAACCTCTTCGTCGTCAGCGGCATCGAAGCGTTGCCGTCGACGCGCCTATACGAAGCCTATTTCGAAAAGCAGTGGGGCGACAAAAAGATCTCTCTGAAGTTCGGGCAGCTCGCCGCCGACAGCGAGTTCTTCAACACCAAATACACCAACGTCTTCACCAACGCCTCGATGGGGTGGCCGGCGATCACATCGCTCGACCTGCCCAGCGGCGGCCCGTCGCCGCCGTTAGCGGCAATGGGTACCCGGCTGCTGCTCAACATCACGGATCAGCTATCCGTCCTCGGAGGCATCTTCGACGGCAATCAGGCAGGTCCAGGCCCGGGCGACCCGCAACAACGTAACCGATATGGCGTCAACTTCCGGATCAACGATCCACCTCTTGTGCTCGGCCAGATCCAGTACGCCTGGAACAACAAGAAGGGCGATCCCAATCTGGCGGGCCAGATCAAGTTCGGCGGATGGCGTCACTTCGGGCCATTCTCCGATCTTCAACTCGCCAGCAATGGCGTTTCGCTTGCGGCACCGATCAGCAGCGGCACTCCGCTCATGTTGGCGGGCGACGTCGGCGGATGGGCAGTCTTCGAGCAGCAGATCTATCGCGTGCCCAAGAGCGATGACCGGGGAATTGGCGTATTCGCTCGCGTCTCCGGCGCTCCCGCCGACCGCAACCTGATCGATCTCTACGCCGACGCCGGGCTCGAATTCATCGGCCTCAGCGACAAACGGCCGGACGACAAGTTCGGCGTCGCGGCCGGCTATGCGCACGTCTCGAAACGCGCCCAGGCGCTCGACGCCGACTATCGCGCACTTGTCGGTCCGGCTTGGCCGGTACGCAGCTTCGAAGGACTGTTAACGGCCGTGTATCAGTACCAGCTAAGGGACGGCTGGACGCTCCAGCCCAACTTCCAATATGTCATCCACCCCGGCGGCGGCGCGACGGATCCGGCGGGGCCGATGCCGGGCAAAGCGCTCAAGAACGCGGTAGTCTTCGGTCTGCGTACGACGATGAAATTCTAGGTGGGCGCCCCCGACTGAGAAGGCTCCTACGCGAAGAACTATCCGCGAAGAGAGCATGAAGGTTCGGAGGTGCGCCGCGGACGGCTTCGGCTGTTGTATGCCGCGGCCGGGGAATTGATCTTGTGAGTCCCGGAGATGAGAGAGTGCGCTGGCAGACTGCAGACGGCTACGCTCCAGAGCCGCTTGGCGACGAGCCCAAGCGGCCGCCCCGCTTCAAGGCGGTATGACCGGGGGCGATGTGCTTGGGCGTGTTCTTCTCGAATTTGCGGGACCATACGAGCTGTGTCGGGAACTCCAGGAACTCTACGTGGGCCAAGCTGCTCGCGCGCAATGTTATCTTCAGTTTTTCAGGCGCTACGCCGTTGATCGGGCGTGGATGCATGATTCTTTTCCCCAGGCGTACCGGCCGTCAATCTTGCGATGCGGCGAGCTCGGCTCCAGACCTCCATTACCATATGTGTTTCGAGGAATTTTGCGGCTCGACGCCGTGCGTCTACTTTCTGTCCTAGCAAAGGGTAGCTGTCTAACGTTCGAAGGCGACAACCTCGTCCATGCGGTAATGTCATCGGCCAGGCAACTTCAAGCTCGGGGTTTGCGCTGGGCTCTCTGACTTATCGGAGACTTTTGAAGAGCAGGCCCGGTTTGCCTGGACGCCCGGCCCATAGTCTCAGCGACCTGAGCGGCCGGTTGTTCGGCTACACGCCACTTTATGAAAAATGAACACAGCCGGGTTGCGATACGTCAAAAGCCATCCGGCGTGAGCCGCATCTACCATGATTAAGAGCTTGCCGTTTTTTCCCGGTCTGCTGTAGAATCTTCTTCGTGTTAGGACTTCGAATAGCCTCCGTTTAGTTCCAGATTTCGCAAATTCATTTGAAACATTCTGTGGGGGACATTGCGATGGCTAAGCCTTCCGTTTCCCGTGAGGCCTTTCGTGGGTTGTTCGCCTTTTATGCGGCCAAGGCCCACCATGATCATAACGGTGTCGCCGAAGGCCGGCTCCTCAAACTATTTGGATCGAGCGAACACATCCCGGACGGGCTGTTGGAGTTGTGGTCATCACGGACCGAGCTGATTAGCCCTGAGGCTGTTGGCAACATAATGTCACCACTCGCTCATCAGATCCTGGACGGCGGTGCACAATATAACCACGCGAGCGACTTCCTTCATCGACTGTTGCGAGAGTTAGACCGAGACGTTCATTAAGCGCTTAAAGCAGCCTCAGGGTCCGAGTTGGGCGGACAACAGACGTAGCTTTCGCCGAGACGGCGAGTAGTGTTCCTCCATTGAGGCGGAGCGGGTGGCGATCATCAGTTCAATCAGTATAAGCGCGTGGTCGCTCGGTTTCGGCAGTCTCGTTTGGGGCTAAGCAACGGCGCGCCCGCTCGATCTGTGCGTCGGTAGCGCCATGGTTACGCGCGTACATCTCGGCCACTGGTGCCGAATATTTCGCAACGTAGTATCTGACCTCGCTGCAAGAGATGCGCCCTGTGGGCCTATGGTGACGCGAAGCGAAGGCTTCGGACCCCAGCGGGATCAGCAACAAGGCAACAATGGCCGCCGCCCGTACGATCATTCTCGCCGTCCCCCATACACTGTCTGCTTCGTACAGAGAGCAGGCCTGAATCGCGCGCATGACGCAAATTAAGAATCGTGCACTGGGGCAAAGTGCTGGGAGACTGTTGCTCCAATGCTTCGGTGCTGCGCAGGCGGTGAAAAATGAGGCGTCGGTAAAAGCGATCTGATGCGAGCGTTCCAAAAAGCCGAAGTGGCAAGTTCGATCATCGCATTGAACGGCTCTACGAGCTTGCGATAGCTAGCTCCGCCGAAGAACTCTCCTTCTACGGCTGGCCTTGGGGATACGGCTAGTCCTGGCAATCCTTCTCGCCTGAGCGGCTCGTAGGCGACGCCGGAGGGCCTGCAGTTCTCGAAATAGTGCGACCAGTCCCTCGACCCGTTCGCCCAGAATAGTCGAATAATTGTAAACCCGAGCTCGATTACTCATTACTGCCCAAACCATGATTGTTGAAAGCAATAGGCGGTCGACAACGGGAAAAATATGCAATCCAGGGTAGGAACATACAACCCATAAATGACGGTGGCATTAACAGGGGCCATGTCCTACATCGTTGTTCAGTGCGCGTTGCTTTCGCTTTGTCTTTCGGGTTGATTTCGTTTCGAAAGATTAAAGCTGCAGGCTTAGTACCGCGGCACTCTCGCGCGCTGCGATCTCTCAGGCGTGGTAGTTCCCTTCTGCCCTTAGTCGCACGACGGCTGCTTAGGGCCGCTCTTAATCGCCTGGCGGCCCCGGTTTGAAGGATCGCATCGAACATTACAAATTATACCCGCGCCCCATTGCGACCAGTTGCGTGCATCATGACAACCGCGTGGCGCATGCCCCCGCCTTGCCCATCGGACCGCCGGCCACTCTCCCTCTCCTCCGCCGCGGAGGGCCAGGGGGCGGACTATGAGGCCCGGGCGCCTAGGCAAACCGGGCCTCGCCTTAACTGCTCCTCCGCTTAGCACATGCCAATCGCGTGCACGTTTTCGCGATGGTGAGACGACATGAGGCTCGATAGGGAAACATCGATGATCTCAGCGCCACTGTGCACTATGAAATCTAGGGGTCGATCCCTCGGAGGCTCCGCCGCGCATCGCACGAATGCAAGGGCGGTCCAGCAGCACATGGTTGCAGACACAGTTCGGCCGGCTTGGCGTTGAGCTCCCGGGCGACCGCCAGGCATCACGCCTTTTTGGTTTCTTGCGCGATCCACCGCTGTCTTATTCGTGCTGAGGGACATCGGCTGTTAAGAGTTGGTTTAGTTCCCGGCATGATCATTGGGGACCACGAGGGGTCCGAGCATGCAACTGCATCATGCCAATACCTTGGAAAGGATCGAGGCGGTCGCGGATCAAGGCAGTGGCGAGGTCGCGACGTGGCCCGTCACTCTCGACCAATCAGATTTCTTGACCTCCAATCGAGATGAGATCCTGGCGCTATTAGAGCCAAGCGGCCATCCAAATCGCACCATTTGGCTCGTCGTGGCCGCATTAGCTGGGGGCTTCGGGTTGGGATGGGCTGGGGCTTTGTACGGTCCTGCAACTATCTCGGCTCTCAACCCAATTGCTCAGATAGATACGGCTTCGCGCCGGATGCCTGACACAAAGTCAGGCGGTAAGGCCGAAAGCGCCCGAAAGATAGCATCAGCATCAGGCTCGCGAGCACCGCCTGGTTTAGGTCAGCCCTCCACAGTCAGCGCGAGCCTTGCTCCGAAGCCTCTCGCCAAAGCGTCGAGTGCGGCGCAATCGGCGGAAGCTTCAAAGCAAGCTTCCTCTGCTGTGGAGACGGACATGTCTGTGACCGGCTCGCTTGAGCCTGCGGGGCCGCTCCTGTCGGTTCCCGAGACAAGACCAACGACAATTGGGGGTTGGACAGTCCTTGACGTTCGCGGCGGAACGGCGGTGCTCGAAGGGCCCGATGGGATTCGAATGGCAGCACGGGGCGACGTGGTCCCCGGCATCGGGCGAATCGATTCTATCGTGCGTTGGGGCAACCGCTGGATAGTTGCAACAGCTCGTGGATTGATCTCGACGCCCTAGGCGTGA
>Ga0209389_1002732_pt1 | contig 13739 bp, 8 predicted proteins | sample CowpearedBW_FD_187526 | JGI IMG/M metagenome (GOLD analysis project Ga0209389, IMG submission 187526) | Root nodule microbial communities of legume samples collected from California, USA - Cow pea red BW (SPAdes) (version 2) | ecosystem: Host-associated > Plants > Roots > Nodule | place: USA... | reverse complement strand
GTTTTATGTTAATTTAAAATTTTCTTTAACTTAAATTTGTAACAATCAAGAAAATATAATATTTTTACTATTTTAATTCATACCAGTTAAGTACTAAATAAATCTCATCATATAAATGAGAGAAAACATATATAATCATACAAGTACAAGTATAGTGTGGGGACAAACCCTTAAGATTTATAAAAATACATAACTTATCAACATATTTTTACTCCCATGAAAATTAAATAACTATATCATCTTCTATCATCTTCTATGTCTATATACATTAAACCAAAATACATAACTTCAAGTATCATCCTCAACCTACTTACTAGCATCACCATCACTTATAGTCTCGTTTGCTCACCTAATAAAAATAACCATTACAACAAACAACCAACAAACAAAAGAGAGTAAATTAATGGTAACTTAAGCATACATAAACATTTATGGCATAAAGATCTATAACAATAATCTAACAGACCAAGTTAGCCAAACAACAATCCACACACACACGCAATCTAGTAGAGTATAAGGATAACTTCTAAATAAGTGTCCTTAGCAAATGCATAACACTAGACTCACTTGTCATATCCTTCCTCCTTACAACATTCAATCATTGTATCACATTTTATTGACCTTGGAACACTTCCTTGAATCATTCATCTCCATCACATAACTTATCTCTTAATAATTTCCTTTTCAAATAGAGCATATTTGAAACTTATAAGCTTGTCTAGTGAGAACAAACATTCAGTTAACGAGCAATCCTTGGATGTCCACTTGCTTAGCAACCAAGTGTCTCGTTAAGTGAGTCCAACACTCGAACTAAATTTAGGATAATTCGCAAGTGAGAATAAACTCGCTCAGTGAGCAAGTCTCCCTTTCTATGACTTTCCACCAAACTAGTGGTTGGCGTTCACTCAGTGAGAGTTTGCTCTCTCAACAAGCAGGCTTCCTCTAACTCTCTACCAAACTATTTTTTGATCGTCACTTAGCGACAATGGGGTTCGTCGAACAAGTTTACATAACACTACAACAAAATTATGCAAGTTAGACTATGCCAAAATACCAAAAACCCATCCCATGTTTCACAAAGTCATAAACATACAAATTTCATGTTGAAACACCTCAACTTAGCCAGAATCATCACATTCACCATACATACAATATGAAATCCTAAATTTCATAACATACACGTAGACATGAAATTGAAAACCTACATTTCAACTCACTCACAACACATTAACATGATAATTGGTCACACAATTGTCATCTCATAGACATAAAAAATTAATAAGACGAAATCAAACATTAAATAGTTAAAATTAGCTTCCATCACCTCAGACAAACCCTCTTTCTCAAGTTGTTGCTCTCTATAGCTCTATATAACACAAGTTCACCTAAACAATCAATAAAAAACATCAATTAGAGTTATAAACATAACATCATGATCCCACATGCAACCCAAGAACTAAAATGCCTAAAAAAAGACAAAGCGAAAACTTATTATATTCGACTTTTCGAATGATTATGTAAATCTTCTCATTGGAAATGATCCTACGCCTATGATTTTTAATAAAATGAAGATTGGGATAAGAATTGAAAAGAAAATCCAAAGAAAATGTTTAGAAATGAGATGATGGTTTTATAGAAGTAAACTTCAATAATTAAAATTTTTTGTTAAAAGATGTTTTTCTTTTTATAAAAACTATCACTATTCTAAAGTCAATTTTTAATTTCTCACAAAATTTAAATAATTTTATTAATTCATTATTTAATATATTAAAAAAATATACATTTAAATATTATTTATTTAGTTTTAGTATAGGGACAGCTAAACCAATGAACTATTAATCAATAATTTCAGTTATTCAATTATCGACCCAATTTTTTCAACAGTTTTACAAATTGATTATCAATTAATTGTTTTGTTGTTTAAAATATTTTAATAAATATGTAAAATTTTAAAGAAGTTATTGAAAAATTTAACCCTATCAACTTTCACAAGACACAAATAAGTATATACATTTGAAAAAAATATTAATTTTAGGTCTCCTTAAACTCACAAGTAGTTTGTTTTGTTTTTTGTAATTTTAACTTTTAAATTTTAGAAATTTAACAATTTTATTGACATTAATTAATTGAATTATTTTTAACGATATCTTAAATCAACATGTTAGATCCAACATTATAAAAAAAAAGTTTAAAATAAAACAAAAAAAAGTACAATTTATTTAATCAGTGATAGATAAAAAATAAAGATAAGAATTAATTAACAAAATATACAAAACGAGAGGGAAGTAACGTAAAATTGAGATTATAGAGCCAAAGCGCACCCTAGCTAGCTCCATGGTACAAAGAGATCGAAAGAGTGGATAGAGAAAAAAAAAACATTGTTGTTTTGTGGAGAGAGAGAAGAGGCAACGCAATGCGGAACAGAGGTGTGTCAACGTTGTTACTCCTGTTTTTCTTCTTCTTCTTCTCAATCAATTTGGTTCCTTCTGCTCTCGCTATTTGGCTTACCGTGCCCGCCACTGGTACCAAGTGCGTCTCTGAAGAAATCCAACACAACGTCGTCGTTTTGGCCGATTATGTCGTTATACCCAGTGATCATTCCCAGAATCCCACCCTCGCCGTCAAGGTACCCTTTTTCCCTTTCATTCTCACACCCTTTTCCGATTTATTTCCTGGGTCTTTATTCAATTGCTCGTTGCTTTCTTTCCCAGCCAACTTTTATTTCCTGATTTTTTTCCAATTTGTTATTTGGTTAAGAAATTTTAGGTTCAAGTGAATCTGCTTCCTTGATTTGCGTGTCGTGTGCCTGTTGTGAATCTCGATTGTTTTGGAGGGGGGTATGTTTTGTCGTGGATTTGTTATTATTGTTCGGTTTGGAAAATTATCATGTGTGTTGGTTGGTTGGCTGGTTGTATTGTTCGGTGGTCTATGTTGATTGCTGTCTTTGGTACTTTGGAGAGGTGAAAAAACGTTTGACACTTTGCAGAGGAGCTGTTTGCTTAATTGATTAGTTGGGAGTTCATTTTTATTTTGATTTGTGGACGTTAATTTTATGTTTGTCTTTAGGAATTTGTTATCCTATTATCTATTATCTTGTGTCGATCATGAAATCTTTTATGATATTTTACACCGTGCGTGGTTATACTTGTCTGTGGTGTTATAATGCTATGAATTTCGAGTACATTGTTTTGTTGAATGTAGTTTTTGTTACGTAAAATTTCTTGGAATATGGTTGTGGAGTGGAGCCTGAACGGTTTAGGTGTTTTCTCTGGAGAATACACTTGCTAAGCAGTCCTAAAGTTCACAAAAACACCAAGTGAGTGTCAATTATGTGCAACGTGACGTGATCCACAATGATCATGCCTATTTAATGGGTCTCTGTTCTATAATGATTGGCTACGGGCTTTCTGGAATCTAGAATTTTGAATTCAAGGAGGACGTGGGGATAATGGAGCCTCGATCACATTTGAAAAGAATCTAGAATCTCTATTTACCGGGCCTGAAGAGGGTTCTAGACTCACAAGCCCTTTAAGCCCCAAGAGGGATGGTCTCAGACTGTGATGTAATGTGGTGGTGAGGCCAGCCCCTACTAGACATTGCTCGTGATGGACACTTCTTACATAGCCATTTATTCTGGTTTGATTCTTTGCCTGACGTCTCTAATGAATAATTTGCTTCTGGAGATCTGGTGGTAATGGAAAGGCGAAAAGACTTAACATATATGGTTGCCTACATAATGGTGATAATGTCTTCCGACATGGTTCCTAGAGCAGTATTCTTGCTATGCTTAGTGGTTGGCAAGATGAAAGATGATAGCAGAGTTTAAGACTTTAATGCTGTTTGGAACTGATAATATCTGTCATGTTAGAAGTATGTAGTGTGGTACAATAGGGAGTTACATGTGTCGTAATTTATGTTTGGACAGAGAATAATCTCTATAGGAGTCATAAGACACCCTTTGCTGCATTGTGTGAATTCTGTGATTCTGTAATAAAAAACCACCAATTTGTCAATTTGTGTTCTGTTAGATACCCTAGCTACATAAATTCACACAAAAAAAATTCCTAGTCCGAACAGAAATAAGGTTGAATAATTATGAAAAACGTTTACTTCGAAACATTCTACAGTTCTACCAAGTAATGTTGTTTAGTGTTGCTTGTGTCTCTTTGTTATCAAGATGTAATTCTGGATGGCTCTTGAATGACAACCTTCTAATTTCAGCTTGTTAAAAAGGTCTATTTCTTCTCTCTTGGTTTCTAATAGTAATATGTTTTCTTTAGGTAACATCACCATATGGAAACAATCTTCATCACAAGGAGAACACAACTCATGGTAATATCGCATTTACTACTCAAGAGGCTGGAAACTACCTGGCATGCTTCTGGGTGGATAGTCATAATCAAATAGTTGGTGAGGTTAATGTAAACCTTGATTGGAGAATTGGGATTGCAGCCAAGGACTGGGATTCAGTTGCTAGAAAAGAGAAGATTGAGGTAAATGTCCAAGGGATATGCATAATTTTTTTGAATCTTCCTATGCTATGAATATCTAGTACAAAAACAAAGCCTAATCCACTAGAAATATCCCGTAGATAGAACTTAATTGTTGGTTAGCATTAGTTATAAAAAGAAATCTGTCAAGCCACTGTTTTAAAATACATTAAGCTGAAAGCATTTAGTAATTGCATGTGAATCGAAAAGATTTGGATCCTGTCATGTTCCGCCCAAGTTCTGAGAACAAAAAACACTAAAGAATGTGTAATGGGCCCCACACAAACAACGCTGAGTTCACTACTGTTGTTTTTGTATCTTTCTCTCTCAGAGCATAAGAACACGAGAGGATCCAAATCTGAATGCTTCTCTTTTCTAATTTATGTATCATGTGATTGACGCCTAGGGAGTTGAGCTTGAGCTGAGAAAGCTAGAAGGAGCAGTGGAGGCCATCCATGAGAATTTGCTTTATCTCAAGGGCAGGTAATTCCTATTACATCAACATAATCAATCCCCTATGAAGAGTTTATTCCAATTTCCTTCCTAAACTTTTCATATATATGATTTTTCTTTCGGGTTATTTGTTCAGGGAAGCTGAGATGAGGATTGTGAGTGAAAAAACAAATGCTAGGGTGGCATGGTTTAGCATTATGTCTTTGGGTATCTGCATTACTGTTTCAGGTTTGCAATTGTGGTATCTGAAGCGGTTCTTCCAGAAGAAGAAGCTTATATAGATTATGCTATTGTTAGTTTAGTGGTACAAAGAACATTTAATACTTAATTTTTTTTTTTATGAACACTACTTCAAGTGTTACACAGAATTTTTTTATACCATAAGTAGAGTTTCTAACTTTTGTCATCCACGGATGATTACTACAATGAATTGTCTTGTATGATTGGGATATGAAAAGCGGCTGATAAGAGAAGATTTTTAATGAATGAACTAGGGTATAAGGTGGGCTATCATATCTGTTTGTTGTTAGTTACCATCTTTATGCAGGGAATTACTGGGTAGGATAAGATCAGTAAGGAGAATTGCGTTGAAGCTTGACTGTTTCCATTGCTACTGCTGTTGAGGATATAAAGGCCTTTTGGGTTAATTTAGTGATAATATTATTTTGTTTGTTTGGCTAGAGGAAAGTAAACTATAAATACTATAATTTAGTGATAATATCATTCATTAGCATTGTTTTTTGTCTTGTCATAAAATTCTTTCGGTTCATTTGATCAGATACTACTCGTGCTCATGAATTAAGTCACAACAGATATTGAACACAGAATTCTATTAAATAGATTATGTTTTCTACTGTCTTGGATCATATCCAACATTTACGGCGATCTTTAGATTTGCATTAGAAATTCGTTGACGGGTTTATTTAGATTTATAATAATGAAAAAGTTATTATTAAACGTTAAATATATTTTTAGTTCTTAAATTATTTTAAAAATCATGTTTTATTCTTAATATTTCGTTCTTATCGACGAAGTTCATGTAAAATAAAAGTTATATTATAATTTATTGTAAAATATTCTGGACGAAGTTCATGTAAAATAACACATAAATTATATGTGATATAGTAACTGCTCTCTATGTGTTGTTTATTAGAGTGAATATTTTACATGAATTCATAAAATATAAGGATGAAATAGATGTATATTAATTTAGTAACTAAATACAAATTTTGATTTTGGAAGTGCTTTGAATATGAAAACCATGATAGTGCATATTTTCTTATAACTCTATTGGGATTTAATATGCAAAAATGAATAGAATAAAACATTGATATTAATAATAGCACAAATATATTTTATTCAAATTAATTGAAATTGAAAATACAAGTAAAAGAATCCTACAATTCAATTATACAACAAATCCAAATTTGAGAAGCCTTTAATCATTTAAATGTCAAGAAAGACGTCATATGATAAAGTCATTTGATGAAGTTTGAAAAAGCTTTCAAGAATTGTCTAAAAAGGTTAAAATCTTGAAATACCAATTCACCTCCTTTCTTGGTTTGTATATATTAGATGTATCATTTTTAACAATAACAATTATTAGGATCGAGTGCTTATTACTAGGCCAAAAGCTACAATCATTTGTCAAGGTGCAACTCTTTTTAGTTAAGAGTGTAATAGTTCAAGCACCACGATTCGATTGTAACTCGACCTATTTGATACATCAGTGTTAATAGATTATTTCAAACACATTAAAGATAGCAGTAAAGGTAAGAAAAGAAAAGGCAACAATTTTTGTACTAGTTCAATTCAAGATGAATCTACATCCAGTTTTCTTCTAGAAACCCGAGCTAGAAGATTTCCACTGTATCAAAGAGTTTACAAGAGTTACAAGTGCTCCTTAATAACTCTAAATCCTATGACATCAAGAACTTGATAACCCTATTAAGAATCACTCTTTAATGCAATGCTACACACAATTGCATCAAAAACATCACCTACACATTGATAACAATATACAAAATTAAGAAATACAAAAAGTAAATGAAATGGTTACACTTGGAAGTGGAGATTTTACAATCCAATCCTATTACCAAGCAAGAACTCTCAAAAGCTTATCCATCTTGAAGACTTCTTGGAAGAGCGTATGAAAACTCAGTAGATTGTCCTCCAAGAACTCAAGAATGTGTTTTTCCAATCTGCCAATTTTCTCTGATTTGAATAATAGCTTCATGTTTTCAAAATGAATCAAAGCTAGTTTAGAAGGAAGTCGTTGCTACAAAGATTAATGGATTATGATAGTAATCTAATCCATTATCGAGGTTATATTTTAAGTTCAATGACTCCGTCAAACAACTTAATGGATTAGATAAGTAGGTAATCCATTATTGTGCTTTTCTTACTTCCAGACTTATCTTAATCAATTGTGTTAACACTCTTAGCTTTGCTTACATTGATTCTAAGCATGCACTACCTATTCATATGAATGGTTTAAACTCATTATTAGTGGCAATGTTGAACCATGTTACTTGACTTTAGACGTCTTCAAAACTTCAATTGAGTGGGTCAGCTCCCTCTTTCAATAATCTCGCTCTTCTTCTTTTTTTATGATGGCCAATCCTACAAGAGAAACACAAGTACTTTTCTCCCCCTTTTGACATTAGCAAAAAGAACACAGGGGTGTGAAAGAACCAAACATGCAGGTAACAGTGGATAACAGAAGAATATGAAAGCAGAGATCAATATCAACTCTACATCAATAACAAGTAATCAACACAATGTAAGGCAAATATTTAACGGAGTACAGAGCAACTAATCATCAGAGTGCATACAAGTAGTTAAGGGTATTACAGTACAAGATTACTAACAAAGTTAATGCAACGTAAGGATTAAAATGCGAGAGACTAAGCCACTAAACCTTGTGAGGCAAAAAAGTGAAAATCCAACTAAAACATCTAAAAAAACATTCAAAACCGTTATTTACATTTGCTCCCAATAATTAGAACCCTCCTGTAATATTGAAGAGGCCATTGGAGAAGAGTGGTATTTATATGAATGAAGAGTAGGGATGAAGAGAATGTGATAGTCATGGTATGCATGTCATCATATAATTTTGTACCAGAGTAAAATGCAGTAGGTGTGGATAGGAAGATGGAATTTCAAAGTACAAGCAACATTGTTCAATCAATTTCCCAAAAAAAAAAAGAACATCATATACTTAATGTGCAAACCAAATACAAAAAAATTATATCATATTGGCTCAAAGTACAATCAATAATAGAAGAACAATCTTGATTCTAGAAGGTAGATGCATAGTTACTCCCCCTAGGAATAAGAATCAACACACCTATAGTCACTTTCTCATCATAAATTTTCAAAGATTGTAATGTAAAGAGTGTAAGTGAGAGATTGATTATCAAGGCATAATTTAACCAATTTAGTAGAAGATTAGTTGATTTGGAACTTGGCATACACAATTATAACATAGAAAAAACATACACACAACAATTTTGAGTAAGCAGAATTTTAACAGGTTATCTAAATAATCTAATCGATTATTAGAATAATCTAATTGATTAGTTTGTGCATACACACGAAAAACACACATTTTACTTCAAGCAAGTTATGTTTAGTATGTTAAAGTCATGCTTCTTTCTTTTTAGTGAACACACATGCAATAAATTCAAAATATGGAAGTACTTCAACCAACAATTATTCTCAATCACAATAGAAGAGAAAAGTTTCACCTTGGCAATGCCCAAAATTTGACCTTTGTTACTATCATCTTATGTAACATTACCATTGACTTTGTAAGATATCTTGCATAATTTTTTCACATTTCCTTTCATGTATCTTGAACATCCATTATCTAGATACTACATTGTTTTTCTTGCATCAAGAAACAACTACAACATAGGTTAAAGAGAAGATACATGTACCCAATTAAATTTGGGTCCTTTCATGTTAGTGGCTTGAAGTGTTGCTTTACTTATTTGTACTTTCCTTTAGGAACCCCAAAATTCTTAAAATAGCAAGAACTAGATGCATTACCAATTTCACAGTAGTAAAAGCAAATAACAAATGATCTTTTTCTCATATTAAGAAAACTTTTGGACTCTAATAAATTAATCTTGCCAGAATAGCCTATTCTTTCTCTATTAAGAACACTCCTATGGGAACCTAGTACTGCATCAAGATTTGATCTTACCATGGTGAACTTAGCAAGAGTCTTCATTAGGTATTCTATTTTTTCTAATTGTTTTAGACAGTTTTCACATATTGGCATACTTTTCCCATACTTACAACTAGAGTTTTTCACAACTTTTCTAACTCTTCCAAGTTGACTTTTAGATTTTCATTTTCCTCTTATTTTATTTTCCAACCATTTATTTTCTCCTTTGTACTTGTTATTTGAATATTGTATTTTTGTGGTTTCCTCGTGCAATTCTTTAAATACTTCAAGCAACTCACAATATTTATTTTCATCATCATTGGAATTAAAGTTACTTACACTGCTCTTGGAGGAACTTGATCCAGCCATCAGACATAGGTTTGTTTCTTCCTTAGTGCTCTCATCATATTCACTGGATGTGTTGGAGCCATTATCTTCCCAAGCAATGTAGGCTTTCTTTTTCTTGTGCTTTTCTACCTCATTCTTCTCTTCTAATTTTTACTTCAACTTGAGGACGGGACATTCAGGTTTGTTGTGTCCCATTTTGCCATACTCATAGCATGTTGAAGTAGTAGATTTTTCTTGCTTCTTGGAAGGTCTCTTATTTCCTGCAAAATTATTGTTAGTTTTGTTTTTATACTTTAGAAATTTTGAGAACCTTTTTACCATTAGTCTTAGTGCTTCAATGTCAGAGTTATAATCATCATCTACAGATTCAAACTTTTTTGAGTTGGATTTTGCAGCAATTTTTACAGTAATCTTCAAGGCAATGGTGTATCTCTTCTCTCCATCTTCTTCTTCATTGAGTCTTCCTAGCTACAGTTCATGTTCCCTCAATTTTCTAAAGAGAGCAGCTATGCTCATGCTATTGAGATCTCTTTATTCAGAAATTGCTGTTACTTTGGGTTGCCATGTTCTGCTTAAACTTGTCAGTATTTTGATGTTGAGTTCTTCCTTATCAAATGTTTTGCCAAGTGTCAAGAGGTGATTTACTATATGTGTAAATCTCTTCTGAACATCACATATGCTTTCTCCAATCTTCATTCTGAACATTTCATACTCTTGAATGAGAGTATTCTTCCTTAATCTCTTGACGTCATCTGTGCCCTCATGAGTCACTTCCAAAACATCCCACATTTCCTTAGTTGATTCATAAATAGAGACCCTGCAAAATTCATCCAAGGTTAGTGTAGAAGATATAATGTTCTTGGCTTTAACATCATAGTATGCCTTTTTGTTTTCATTAGAAGTCCAAAGAGAGAATTCTGTAGGGACAACTTTGCCTCCCACTATCTTAGTTGGTTAAAAAAGTCCATTTATAATAGCATCCCACACACTTTTATCATCAGCAAACAAAGGTGGTATGTTAATAGAAGCCCCTTCAACAAAGGTTTGAGATATATTAGCCATATCCAGGATTTTTCTAATCGATTAATATTCGATTAACTAGCTTTGATGCCAATTGTTAAAAATGATACATCTAATATATACAAACCAAGAAAGGGGGTGAATTGGTATTTCAAGATTTTAACCTTTTTAGACAATTCTTGAAAGCGTTTTCAATCTTCATCAGATGCTCTAATCAATTAACTAATACAGTGTTAATGGATTATTTCAAACACATTAAAGATAACAGTAAAGGTAAGAAAAGAAAAAGCAATAATTTTTGTACTAGTTCAATTCAAGATGAATCTACATCCAGTTTTCTTCTAGAAACCCAAGCTAGAAGATTTCCACTATATCAAAGAGTTTACAAGAATTACAAATGCTCCTTAATAACTCAAAACCCTATGACATCAATAATTTGATAACCCTATCAAGAATCACTCTCTAATGCAATGCTACACGCAATAGCATCAAAAACCACTCCTTAATGCAATGCTCTACATAATTGCATCAAGAACATCCCATACGTAGTGATAACAATATACATAATTAAGAAATAAAAAAAAGTAAATGAAATGGTTACACCTGGGAGTGCAGATTTCACAATCTAATCCTATTGCCAAGCAAGAACTCTTAAAAGCTTATCCATATTGAAGACTTCTTGGAAGAGTGTATGAAAACTCACTAGATTCTTCTCCAAGAACTCAAGAATGTGTTTTTCCAATCTCCCAATTTTCTATGATTTCATCAGTAGCTTCTTGTTTTCAAAATCAATCAAAGATGGTTTATAAGGAAGCCACTGCAATGAACAACTTAATGGATTAGATAAGTAGGCTAATCCACTATTGTGCTTTTCTTACTTCTAAACTTATCTTAATCAATTAAGTTAACACTCTTAGGCTTGACTTACGTTGATTCATACACTACCTATTCATATGAATGGTTTAAACTCATTATTCGTAAGAATGTTGAACCATGTTACTTGATTTTGGACATCATTAAAACTTCAATTTGAGTGAGTCAAATCCCCTTTCAACATAATTAATAATGTATAAAATCTTGATAATACTCCATACTCTTTTTATGTATTGTAATTGGAAACAATTAACTAGACACTCAACAAAATAGACATTTGAGCGCAAGTTTTTAGGAAAATGTGTGTAGCAAGAGATCGTAGACTCCATAAAATAAATAAATAAATAAATAAGTACCTACACTACACTCATAGGAGTGCGAGTTTTTTAAAAAAAGATAATTATCCTAAATGAAAAGGTTTTGAAAAATGACAAACTCTTGAATCAACCGAAGGATGTTTTAAAGCTCTATGAAAAAGTCGTAACTTTGAAGAGAGTGCTAGCCAAATTTATTGGTAGAACTAAAAAAATATGATTAAGTTGTTAAAATATAATACAATTCCTACAGAAAGATTTGACTTAAGTTATGAAAGCAATGTGCACGATAAGATACCTTGATTTTTCATTATTGTGGAAAATTGGTCTTGCACCCAATTACTTTAGAACCTTTTTAGGAAGGTTTATCCAATACTTCTATAACTAAAAAATGGCCCAAAAAAGTGTAGAATATAATGATAAGGACTCGAAGAATCTAAATGTAATTAAAAAATAATACACAAAAAACTAAAGTTTAATCAATTATAATATAAATGTACAAGACTTTATATCACCACAAGTAGCTAAAATCTAATTAAGTATAATTTCCAAGGTGATTATTATCATAGTTAATAAATCACATATATGTATGATATATACGCACACACTATGAATGCAACTTTTTTCTCTGAAAAGAAGAATAAAATTGAAAATGGTGCAATGTAACCATGAATAATAATCCTTTAAACAGGAAAAGAAAAACATTAGGATCTTCAGAGCATCTGCAATTTTCTAGAATCATGGAAGGGATGCTAAATTTATTCTCCAAATTTACTAAACCAAGACTCAATTTTCAAATGAAATACACCAAAATTGTAAACCAGAAAAAAAGTTAACCAAATTCAGAAGAAAATCGTCTTAAATTATGAAGGCATGAAGAAATAATAATAGCTTCTTGGTGAGCTTTATTTATTCTATTCTAACTACGTTACGGTTCATGTATCTGAACCTGCAAATCTCGTCAAAAAAGTCTTCGACACTTCTATGGCAGCTTTTCATCTCCAGAATCTTTATAACCATGCTCCTAAGACTTTTCCCGTACTTGAGCAATGATTCAAGTGTAGTCAGTTTCTGTTCAGCATTGAGAGGTGACCTCACTGTGATCACAACCTCCTCAAGAAATGGAATCACAAACCCTGAATCCACCTGTGAAATATTCCCATTAGATGAATTGAAATATAGAACAAGAACCCTTAATCAGAAGGGTGATGATGATGATGTTATGAACTTACATGTTTCAGACTGTTCTTCTGGCATAGTGCTGCAAACATGGCTCCATGGATATCAAACCTTTGCAGCTTTTGATGACTGTTGAAGAAGTCAACAAAATCAATCTCTGGAAAGGGTTGAAGTGCATCATAGTCCCCACTGAATTCAACCTTCATAAAGAGGTGTTTCACCTCACTTGCCATTCTCAACATTTTGCATATGGCATCCCAGCACCACTGAATTCCCCTCATAGACAGGAACTCCAGAGCTGAAAGGTTTCCAAAATCAACCATGTATACTCTCCCTGAAACCATATCAATTTAAATGAAAGTTAATTAAACTGAAAAAAAGGGGAAAAAACATAAATGCTTTTGGTATATTCTCAAATTAGAATTTCACCAAAATAATGTAATTATTCAAGTAATAAAGTTTTGCATAGAAGATCAGTATAGGTTATCAAAGACAAACTAATTCTAGATAGAAAAAACTATCTACCTTTTTCCTAATGAACAAACAATCCAAGAACACAAGTAGAGACACAAATAGTTTCATATCATATAATTGAGACAACAGTCAACAACAAACATATAAACATTAAAACAGTAACAACAACAACAACAACGAGTTAACTACCTGAGGTGTTGGATATGGAAAGTTCCCTCAAATGCTTGGTTTCAGGAACCCTAATCCAGCTACAGCCTTGTACCTCAAGGGACTCAATTTTGGGTGAAATCAGAGTGAGAGAAGAGTTCCCCATCCCGTAAAAATCCAGCTTACACTGCTCCAAATATGGCAATTCGATAGATAAGGATCTAACTCCTTCACATCCAAGCAGCAACAATCTAGTGAGAACCGGAC
>Ga0209389_1002726_pt1 | contig 13746 bp, 18 predicted proteins | sample CowpearedBW_FD_187526 | JGI IMG/M metagenome (GOLD analysis project Ga0209389, IMG submission 187526) | Root nodule microbial communities of legume samples collected from California, USA - Cow pea red BW (SPAdes) (version 2) | ecosystem: Host-associated > Plants > Roots > Nodule | place: USA... | reverse complement strand
TCGGTCATGGGGATGCTCCTGTCTTGGATGAAGGTTGCGAACCCCTCATCTCAAGACAGGACGCCTCGTTGCGCTATCCTCTCAGCCGTGCCGCAGGCCGTCGTGCCCTACCGCGCGAGCGGTTTAGTCCTCTGGCCGGTAGCGACGCATTCTCCCCTCTGTTCACTTCCGCTTCCGATCAAAGCGGCATGCTTCTCGACGCCGCTCAGTTGGGGTCGAATGTAATGGAGCGGCCCCGCGCCTAGCGGGGGCGCGCTCTATCTCGAAGAAGCCGAAGAAGCGTCCTTCAATGCTTCAGATCCGGATCTCTGCCCTCAAGAAGAGAGCCGAAGAACTACTCATCCCGGATCTGGCCTCGTTGCTGCTTCTCGCCACTGCGCGTGCTACTACCGCCGCACGGGGCTGTCGTGAACCGAGCCGCGCACGTCTCGGCCTTGGGCTTCGATCCCTCGCGCGGAGGGCTAAGGAGCTCCTCGCCGGGGGCATTCGGGAAAGGGTCCCGCCGTCATTAAGTATGCCGGAGTCGCTATCACTGCCGTTTGCCCCGTTAGATCTTCCTTGACGCCGCGAGCGACGATCCGGAGGCTTCCATCCGGAAGGGGCCTTTGCAATTTCAAGGCCTCGTCCGCAGGGGCCGTCATCCAGGACTCGACTTCGTCCGGCGTCGTCAGGATCACCGGCATGGCCTTCGGGTGAATGGCCCCGACTTCGACGTTAGGATCCGTCGTGAGGAATGCAAAGAGGTCGTTGGTGGTCTCACCTTCCTTGACCTTCCGGACAGACGTCCAGTTGGTCCAGATGCCGGCGAAGCAGGCGAGGGGTCGGGTCTCGTCGAGCGCGAACCAGATATCACCGCCCTCGGCGTTGTTGAATTCGCTGAACGAGTTGAACGGCACCACGCAGCGATTTTCAACTCCGAGCCATCGCGTCCAGTGTTTGCTCTTCACGTTGCGGATGTTGGTTGTGCCGCCGTCCGGCTCCATGCGCAGCAATTCCTTGAAATCCACCGTCTTGCCCTTGGCCTGCATCTTCTGTGATCGCTTCTTCGTGGCGTCCATCAGCGCCTTTGATGACGATGGCATTCCCCATCGCGCCGTAGCGAGCTCGCGGCCCTCGGCTCCGTTCCGCACGATCGGTGCTTTGTAGTCGGGAAAAACCCCCGGCATCGGCGCCAGATTGCCAACGTATCGGTTCACGACGCGGAACAGCGCGCTGATCGCGGCTTGGTTGGTCGTGATCGAATAAAGATTGCACATCGGTCAGGATTTGGTTGGAGGGTGGCGCGGCTGCCACGTCAACTGTAGGAGAGTCGCGGATGGACGCCGGCCCGCCTTGGCGCATTTGCGGCAGCGCAGCCGGCTGGCGAGATCGTGCACGAAGGTGGTCGGCGGGTGCTTCATCGCCGCGAGGTCCACGTCGCTCGGCGTCTTGCAGCGCGCGCACCTGATCTCCAGCCAGGGGAAGCCTCCGTTCACGGCCTGATCGATGGTCGGCGACGGATCGATCGGTTCGCCGTCACTCCACATCCGCTCGTTCCAGCTTTCGCAGAGCAGCCTGTCGGCTTGCTGGATCATCGCCTCGCCTTTGGCCCGCATCTCCGCCGATTGGGTTGCCAGGATGTTGGCCATCGCGCGTGCCTTGCCGAACTCTTTCGCCAGAGCCTTGCGATCGCCGCCCGATAGGGGCGTAGGGTGATACTTTGGCGCCATCCGGGCATCCAGGCGCAACGAGATCGGATCGGCAAATTTAGAGCGACTGCGGCGTCTCGAACGGCGGCCAGCACCCATCTTCTTCATGTCTGCCGGTGCGCTGCTGGCAGGTGTTGTCGAGCAGCCGCTGCGCCACGTCCTTCCAGACTGCGTTGGCGCCATACAAGCGGACGGCATCGACGGTCTGGATTTCCACGGTCCGCTCGCAGCGACGGCAGGAGACGCGCAGCACGTGAGCCTTGATTTCCGAAAGGCGTCGCTGCCGGGCCTGGGCCACGGTCGCGCCGGCGCGAGGGTCTTTGAGAACCGATTCCCAATATTCGGCCGGGAGGGGGGCATCTGGACCCGCAGCGGAAGGTGTAGGCCTGCGCGCGGCCTCGGCGGCCAGTTTTTCCATCTGTTTCGGGGTCGGCATGCGCCAGCTCGCGGGTCGGTCGGTCATGCCCGAATTAGAACATAACAAGAACAAATGTCGAGTCCGACCAAGGCTGCCGGTGAGAAAAATCCTCCTGTGGGAGGGGCCCCGATGTCGGAACCAAGGCTAGTGGATCGCCTTGAAATCCGGCATCAGTAATGCAGTTCCCCGCGATGGCCCCCCGCGCCAATTGGAAAGGCTTCCTGCGTCTTTCCCTCGTCACCTGTCCGGTCGCGCTCTATCCGGCCACCTCGGACTCCGAAAAGGTCTCTTTCAACCAGCTGAACCGAAAGACCGGCCACCGGATCAAGTACGCCAAGGTGGACGCCGACACTGGCGAGGAGGTCGACAACGAGGACATCGTCAAGGGCTACAAGGTCGACACCGACACCTTCATCGAGGTGACCAAGGAGGAACTTGAGAACGTCGCGCTGGAATCGACGCGAACCATTGAGATCGACGAGTTCGTCGACCGCAGCGAGATCGATCCGCGATATCTCATTCGCCCCTACTACCTGCGTCCTGACGGTAAAGTCGGGCACGATGCCTTCGCCGTCATTCGGGAAACCATCCGCGAGATGAACAAGGTCGCGATCGGTCGCGTGGTGCTGACCAATCGCGAGCACATCATCGCGCTCGAGCCTCTCGACAAGGGCCTGATGGGCACGCTGCTGCGCTACCCCTACGAAGTCCGTGCTGCGGATGAATATTTCGACGACATCCAGGATGTCAAAGTTACCAAGGACATGCTCGATCTCGCCAAACACATCGTCAATCAGAAGGCGGGCCATTTCGAGCCGGACAAGTTTGAAGACCAATACGAAACCGCCCTCATCGATCTCATCAATCAGAAGCGCGCCGGCAAGCCCATCACCGCGAAAGCGCGTCCTCGAGGTGAGAACGTCGTGGATCTGATGGACGCGCTGCGCAAGAGCATCGGACGAGAGGGGGCGGCGGCAGAGGCGCCGAAGAAGCCGGCCAAGAAGCCGCGCAAAGCGGCCGCCGGGCAGAAGGAAATGCTGATGCCGATCACCGGCAAAAAGACGGCGAAGGAGGCGGCGGCGAAAAAGCCCGCCGCAAAGCCGCAGCGAAAGTCGGCCTAGCCCTGTCGGGAAGCATCCGGTGACGCCGGACGGCGACTACTTCGTGGTTCGCGGCAGGCTCTGGCGGATGGCAAATCCCAACTCGACGAGGTCACGCGAGATCATCTCGTCGGCCGTCTAATGGCGCCCCGACAGACGGTGCGCGACGCCAAGCAGGCGGCCGACCACGAGGCCGAAGTAACGGCGCATAGGACCGTGGACGAGGTTAAGCAGGCGCTCGGCGAGCGCGGTGCGGTACGGTGGGACGACGGCTCGCCGGATCTCGATTGCTCTGCAAAGTAGGAGCGATATGGCTGCGGTGAAAAAAAATCCAGGAGATCGACCTCGAGCGCGGGGATTCTCGCATACCGCAAGGGCGCTCGTGGGCTCGAGGTTCTGCTCGTTCACCCCGGCGGGCCGTTCTGGCGTAAGAAGGATGATGGCGCTTGGTCCATTCCAAAAGGTGAAATTGATGCCAATGATGCGCCTGAGCAAGTCGCGCGGCGCGAATTTGCCGAAGAACTCGGCCCAAGCGCTTCGATTGGTCCACTCAAGGCGCTGGGAGAAGTCCGACAGCGAGGAGGGAAGCGCGTCGTCGCATTCGCCGGCGAGGGACACTTTGATCCGGCAGCGCTGACCAGCAATACCTTCGATATCGAATGGCCGCCCCGAAGCGGTCGACGGCAGAGTTTTCCCGAAGTCGACCGGGCGGAATGGTTTGATATCGAGCTGGCGCGGACCAAGATGCTGTCCGCTCAAGCTGAGTTTCTCGATCGTCTTTTGGCGATCGCGGTTGAGAGCGCCGTCAAATGATGTTCAGGATTGGAATCATTTCGGACACGCACGGTCTGTTGAGGACCGAGGCGGAACGAGGCCTGGCGGGCGTCGATCACATCATTCATGCCGGCGACATCGGGCGCCCCGAGATCGTCGACGCGCTTCGCCGAATCGCGCCAGTCACGGCCATTCGTGGAAACGTGGACAGTGGCGAGTGGGCTCGCGACTACCCCGACACGAACCTTGTGCGCCTGGCGGGAAAGTCGATCTACGTTCTGCACGACTTGAAGACGCTGAAGGCCGATCCCGGTGGCGGCATCGACGTCATCATCTCCGGGCATTCCCACGTGCCCAAGATCGACACGATCGGTGAAATTCTCTACCTGAATCCCGGCAGCGCGGGACCCCGGCGTTTCAAGCTGCCGATCACGTTTGCGACGCTCGAACTCACGCCTGACGGCATGCGACCGGAAATCCACGACCTTGGAGGCGAGTGAGTGTCGGCGGAGGGTGCGTCAATCCTCTTGCCGGCTTTCGCCGAAGGGAAGCTCTACTTGCGCGGACGTTCTCGCTCGCGCACGACGTCCTTCGCCCGCTTGTCGGACCTGAGCCCGAGGTAGACGGGCTGGCGCAGTTCGCCCTTGCTCGTCCACTCCGCAAATTTGACCTCGGCAACCAACGAGGGTTTGACCCAGGTCGTGGCGGCCTCGTCCTTCACTTTGGCAGGGAAGGGTGATTTCGGGGTCGTCAGCTTCACGAGCTCGGCGTGGAGGTCTTCCAGGACCTTGTGGCTGAAGCAGTGCCAACATGTCCGATATAGCGCCATGTGTCGTCTTCCCGCACGGCGAGGACCAGGGCGCCAAAGTATGGTCTTGTACGCCTCGGCGCCGTGAAGCCCGCGATCACCACTTCCTGCCGCTTTGCGGTCTTGATCTTCAGCCAATCCGCCGTCCGGCTTCCGGACGCATACGCGCTGTCGGCGCGCTTCGCGATGACGCCTTCCAGACCCTTCCGCTCGGCCTCGGCGAAGAATTTCGTGCCGCTCCCTTTGCGGTGACGGCTGAAGGCGATCAGCCGGTGACGCGGCAGGATCGCTTTCAGCCGCTCCTTGCGCTCGAGAAGAGGCCGTTTGCGCAAGTCAACTGCGTTCTGAAACATGAGATCGAAGGCGCAATACAGGAGCTTGGCTTCATGACGCAGCGCGTTTTGCAGCAGCTGAAAATGCGAGACGCCGTCCTTTCCGATCGCGACGAGCTCGCCGTCGATCACGGCGTCGCCCTTCACACCCTCCAACCCTTTGGCGACCTCGATATAGCTGCGGCTGATGATCTTGCCGTTGCGGCTGTAAAGCGAAACCTTGCCCCGCCGGATTTCTGCGATCATCCGGAAGCCGTCGTACTTGTCCTCGAAAACCCAGCCGGGGTCGTCGAACGGCGCGTCGGTGAGCGTAGCGAGCATCGGTTGCAGGCGCTTGGGCAGGGTCGACGTCCGGCTCATTCGAGGCCAATCCTTAAGAGCACGTTGCGAAATGCATGGACGTCCTTCAAGGATTAGGGAACGCTTCGGGACCACGTCGTGTTCCGCAGGCATCATGGCGTGCGAGACGTTGAGGATCGACAGGGGCGAGGGCGGATCAGACCGATGGCCAGAAAACTGAAAACCTTTCAGACTTCGCTGGGCTTCTTCGATCTGGCGATTGCCGCTCCCTCCATGAAGGCGGCCCTCGAAGCCTGGGGCGCCGATAGCAACCTCTTTCACCAGGGCGCTGCGAAGGAAAGCGACGATCCGGATGTCATCGAGGCGACTATGGATGCGCCGGGCGTCGTTCTGAAGAGACCCGTCGGCTCCAACGGGCCATTCAGGGAGCATGCGGAGTTACCTACCGACCTTGCCAGCGGCAGGTCAAAGAAGACAGGCCGCCGTCAACCACGGAAGCCTTCCAAGCGGGCCCACAACGATGCGGCCGACCGGAAGGCTGCACTTGCTTTCGAAAAGGAGCAGCAGCGGCGGGAGCGCAAACGTGCCAAGGAAGAGGCCGCCCGGCAGAAGGAACGCGAGCGACGGCAGCTCGCCGTCGACAAGGCGCAAGGTGTCTTGGACGTGGCCCGTCGCAAGCACGAAGAAAAGGCGGCTGACATCCAACAACAGCTCGAGGCTCTTGAGGAACTCGCGCGGGACGAGGAAGCACGTTGGGAAAAGGAGAAGGCCCGGTTGGAAGACGCGTTACGACGGGCGCGAGGTTAGGTCTCGAAGTGCGACCATCTGTGTCTTAGCATTTGCGCCTGCTTTTCCGCCGATAGCGGAAATTTTCAATCTAAATTGTGAAATCTCCAGTCTTATCCGTTGCGCTCTTCCTGCAAGATGCGCTCCAGATCATCCTCGAAGATGTTCTGCGTTGCTTCAAAGAGAGCCAGGAGCTTCAGAGCTTCTGCCGACACCGCCCTTGCTGACCATCCGTTGCTGCCTTTCGACGATCTGACGTCCTTTGGCAACATGGTGACGGGCAAGGATGACACGTTCGGAATCATGAGACATTGGTGGCTCCTGCTGCAGGCGGGAGCGCGATTGGTCTCTCAGCCACCGGTGCCCGCGGGCAGAGTGCCTTTGCCGGTGATGACCGGATCATACTCCGTTTCGCGAATTCGGACACTGTCCAATTCAAGCCAGTCAATGTTGAATGGTGCCTCGCGGCGAGCGTGCTCAGACTGAGCGATCGCTTGTTAACGGTCGGTCGGAAAGCGCCCGTGCGGCGGCCTCATTGACTTTTGCGCGGTCCCGCCTGTCCTCCGGAGGCAGCTCCATCACCGCTCGATGGAGCTCCGCAGGGATCGTTAGCGGACTATCGAGCGGTTTTTCCGCCCATTTCCAGAAGCGGTCAAAGGCATCCATTACAGATCCTCCCGAAGCCCCCTGAAAAAGGGATGGCGGACTTTCCCCTCCGCTGACTTCGCACGGTACTCTATCTCGGCCAGTAGCTTGGGTTCGACCCAGATTCCTTTGTGCGCAATCCGCTTTGTATAATGCTGCGTCTTGCGGATCAGCGGCTTCGGACGCTCCTGAAGGTCGGCGGCTGACGCCTTGTCGAACCAATGGTCCACCTTCCCGGCGTATATTAGATCGTCGCCCTTGCGACGGCCGACGTAGATGCCGTCCCACTTCGTCCCATCGAGTGCGAAGCCCGCAATGGTCAGCGTCTCACGCTGCACGCAGGTCTTCTTGACCCAGTCGTTCGTGCGTGCCGCCGGATAGGGGCCGCCGCGGACCTTCGAGACGACGCCTTCGAGGCCAAGCTTGCAGGCGTGTGCGAACATCTGGCGGCCGTCTATCTCGAAGCTTTCGCTGAACTGGATGTCGGTGCCGGTTAGGATCTTCTTGAGTTCGGCTTTGCGCTGAAAGAGCGGAAGCTTCCGGATATCTCGGCCGTTCAGATAGAGCAGATCGAACGCTACGAGCACGATGCTCTTGGACTTGCCTCTGAGTTCGTTCTGCAGGACCGAGAAATCGGTGGTGCCGTCGGCGGCCGGGACCACGATCTCGCCGTCCACTACCGCCGAGTTCGCCTTGATCCGCCAGGCGTCTTGAGCGACTTTCTTGAAGCGATGCGTCCAATCATGGCCTCGCCGGGTGAAGATCTTCGTCGTCTCGTTGGCCAGATGGACCTGAACACGGTAGCCGTCGAACTTGATTTCGTGAATCCAGCGCTCTCCCGACGGCACTTTCTCTGTCGAGGATGCCAGGGCCGGTTCGATGAAGCCGGGCAAAGGCGCCTTGACGCCGATAGCCGCCGGCTTGTTACGCTGAAATGCCACTGCAGAACTCCACGCTACAGCCGATTCAAATTGGCACAGTTCGAATCGTTCCGGAACCTGCGAATCCCTGTCGCGTTGCTTCCATGTCACAACAGGAGGCACCCATGGCGGGAGCGAAGAAGAGGAAGACGGCGCGGGGACGAAAGCAGGACCGGGCGAGAGTGGCAGGCGGGCAGGACTACGAAGTGCAGTATGAGGCGAAGAAGATAGGAAAGTCGTCGCCGGCGGTGAAAAAGGCCGTCAAAAAGGTCGGCAACGCGCGCAAGCAGGTGGAGAAACGGCTAGGCCGCTGAGTCGGAGAGACGGGCTGGCGTCGGAGCGTGCCCAGTCAGAGGGGGCATTCAGGGCAGGTGTCACCGATCGAGTCCAGCACGTCGCGAACCGCGGCCTCCGCTTCTTGACGGGATGCGTCTGCTGGCGGATCTCGACGGGCGATGTCGAAGGCCCGCTCTCGTGCATGCGGATCGGCGCGGTCCTGCATCCAACCGTGCCTGGAAACACCGTTTTCCGATACTTCAGACGTCCGAGCTCAGGTGGTTGCTCCTTGCCCTTTTTGCGCGTGCGGCTGTCGCCGCACCGGGCACTCGTGAACCGAGCCGCGCAGCGTCTCGGGCTTGCGGCTTCGATCCGTCGCGCACGAGCAGATCACGCCCTCGCGGGGCAGAAACGAAAACCGGACCTTTATGCAGCAGCCACCTGCATAAAGGTCCGGCCTTATCTTAGCGTGCCGCGATACCAAACGGCTGCAAAGGACGCTTCATATCCTTTGGGAGGTCTCGCTTTTCATCCGGGTCTCGACCCGGAGGCGGCAATATATCAGTAGCCGATACGACTACTTCTTTTTCTTTGAAGTCTTCTTTGCCACCTTCTTGCTAGCTGCCTTCGCGGTCTTCTTTGCCTTCTTCGCTTTCTTGGCCATGTCGTCCTCTATAAGAATCGGCTCTCAGTGAACATGCCCACGCCGTGCATAGACATGCGCACGCGTGAGACGATATCACAAAAGCAAAATTGATACCAAGCAGACGTGAAGCCGCATTGAGTAGCTCGCCGGAGGCACTCGCCCTCGGGCCCGCCGTCATTGCATGCCGGCGTCGCTATCACTGCCCTTCGGGTCGGGTGCCTTCTTAACCGGTCTCGCGACTGCACTCGGTCCCGGGTCCCGCCGCTACGCGTCGGCGCTATGCTGACCCTCCTGCGGGTGCCTCTTTCGCCGCGTCCGCGAGTGGTCTTCGCTTTCGCTCCGCCCACAGACCTCTCTTCCACAATTGTGAGACCCCTGTGAAAATGCCGGGCGGTTCTCGTATCATTGCCTGCATCACGTTCGCTCAGGTTTCGCGTGCGGCCAAGGCCACACCGGGCTATCGTGAACCGAGCCGCGCAGCGTCTCGGCCTTGCGGCTTCGATCCCTCGCGCTAGAGCTTTGGTGCTCCTCGCCGGAGGCACTCGGGAAAGGGGCTCGCCTGCGGCGATCGCTATCACTGCCCCGTTCCCGGGTGCCGCTATTGAACCGGTCTCGTCGCTGCACTCGGACCAGCGTGCCCCTTCGGGTCGCTATGCTCACGCTCTCCGGGTGCCATTTTCCGTTGAGGCGATGGGCCCTTGGGCGCACGCCTGATCGGGCCTGCGGCCTAAGGCAGATTGCGCTAGAAGCTGAGAGTAAGAGTACAGGCTGGGTTTTTCGTGACGGGTTACAAGCTGCGAGAGAGGCTCGTGGCGCCCGTCGCGGAGACCCGCGATGTCGAACCCTACTGCTTGCGCGCGCGTCGGCCAGGACCGGGCAAACCTCTATAACGAAATCACCGACAAGATCATTGCCGAGCTTGAGGCCGGACGCGTCCCCTGGGTTCAGCCCTGGGGTACGGCCGCGGCGAAAGCGCCGCTGGCCATGCCGAAAAACGCGTCGAACAACCGGCAATACAGTGGCGTTAACATCCTCATCCTCTGGGGAGCCGTGATCGAACGCGGATTTGCCGGTCAAAGTTGGCTCACCTTTCGTCAGGCGCTCTCGCTCGGCGGCCACGTTCGCAAGGGAGAGCGCGGCACCACAGTGGTGTACGCTGATCGTTTCGTGCCGAATGACGAAAAGCGCCGGGCGGCCGAGACCGGCGAAGACGGGCAGGCAATTCCATTCCTCAAACGATTTACCGTTTTCAACGTCGAACAGTGCGAGGAACTGCCCGACGGCATCGCAACCGCTGCGCCGCCACCGCCGGCTGGCCTGATTGACCCCACGGTTGACGCCCTGATCAAGGCCAGCGGAATTCCATTTCGCATTGGTGGAGATCGCGCATTCTACGCAACAGCCGAAGACTATGTTCAGGTCCCGCCGCCGCAGGCCTATTTCGAACCGATCAACTGGCACCGTACCGCGTTGCATGAACTCGGTCATGCGACCGGGCATCCCTCGCGCCTCAATCGCGACCAGAGCGGATCCTACGGTACGAAGAAATATGCCTTTGAAGAACTGGTCGCCGAGTTGAGTTCCGCATTCAGCTGCGCGTCGCTCGGGATCGTCCCGACCGTGCGCCATGCCGACTATATCGGCTCCTGGCTTGAAGTCCTACGCGAAGACAGTCGGGCCATCGTGCGGGCCGCCTCACAGGCGAGCAAGGCCGTGGACTATTTGCTCGGCTTCGTTCCCGGGTCCATTGAGCTTCCGTCGCTGGATTCGGTTGTCGCCGATCACGAGACGGCGTGATGCTTGGCCTGATGGCTGCGCGAGAGTGAGAGGAGGGGGAGGCTGTTCGCGACGGGTTGGAAGCCGAGCGAGTCTCACGGCCGCCCGTCGTGCCGCGTCAAGGCCGGTGTCTCGATCGAGCAGCTAGCCGAGAGCATCGCGCAGCGTACGCTTCTGCAAAGCCTGAGTGTCCGGGCCGTTGTTGATGCAGATGGCAACGAGACCGGCATGTTCGAGGTGCCGGCGGGCGGCAGGCGCTATCGCGCTCTCGAGCTCCTGATGAAACAAAAACGCATGTCAAAGACGCAGGCGGTGCCGTGCGTTGTGCGTGAAGCGGGTATCGCCGCGGACGATTCGATGGCGGAGAACGATGAGCGGGTCGGCCTGCATCCGCTTGATCAGTTTCGGGCCTTCCAGACACTGCGCGATCTCGGCATGAGCGAGGAAGACATTGCCGCGCGCCATTTCGTGAACCCTGCAATCGTCAAGCAGCGCCTGCGGCTGGCGTCGGTCTCGCCAAAGCTGCACGATGTCTATGCCGAAGACGGCATGATGCTCGAGCAGCTCATGGCGTTCTCGGTCACGGCCGATCACGCCCGCCAGGAGCAAGTCTGGCAGAATGTCAGCCGTTCCGGCTATGACGAGCCTTACCAGATCCGGCGCTTGCTCACCGAGAACACCGTACGCGGGTCCGATCGCCGCGCCCAATTTGTGGGCCTTGATGCCTCTCAGCACGCGGGTTGGCGGCGTTCTGCGGGATCTGTTCGAGCACGACGACGGCGGCTGGCTTCAGGACGTCGTGCTGCTCGACCGCCTCGTAACCGAGAAGCTCAAGGCCGAGGCTGAGACGATTGCCGCCGAAGGCTGGAAGTGGATATCGGTCGCCGTAGACTTCTCCTACGGTCACACTCAGGCCTACGGAAGATCGAAGGCAAGCCTGTCAATCTCTCGCCTGAGGAGCAGGCCACCATCGATGCACTGAACGCCGAGCAGGCCAAGCTGGAAACCGACTACCATGATGCCGACGAATTGCCCAACGAAGTCGATCAGCGTCTCGGCGAAATCGAGTCAGCGCTGGCGGCGTTCGAAGACCGGCCGATGCACTACGATCCGACCGAGACGCCCGGGCTGGTGTCTTCATCAGCATCGATTCCGAAGGACGCCTTTCCGTGGACCGGGGTTACGTCCGGCCGGAGGACGAGGTGCAGGCAACTGATCCTGATGTCGGGCAGGGCGCCGAAACGTCGTCGACCGAAGGTCAAGAAGAGGGCCCTTCCGTCCAGCGCACGATCATCGCGGTCGCAGGTGGTGCTGCTGACGCCGAAGAGGATGATGAGGACGCCGCCAAACCTCTGCCGGATCGGTTGATCACCGAGCTGACGGCGCATCGTACGTTGGCATTGCGGGATGCGCTGGCAGAAAATCCAGCCATTGCGTTTCAGGCAGTGCTGCATAACTTCGTGCTGACTTGCCTTTTATCGGTTCGCGTCGTCGGGGAGCTGTCTTGAGATCAGCCTTCGCACGCCGAACTTTCCCGCCCAAGCTCCGGGGCTGAGGGAAAGCAACTCGGCCAAAGCTGTCGAGGCGCGGCATGAGGCCTGGAAGGCACGGTTGCCGAAGAGCGAGAGCGATCTCTGGGATGCGCTGACAGCACTCGATGGTGGTGCACAGGCATCGCTGTTCGCCCACTGTGCATCATTTACGGCCAACGCCGTGTATGAGCCGGCCAACCGCTACAATCAGGGCCGTGTCTCCGCTCAGGGTGTCCGCACGCGTCTCGACCAGGCTGATTTGCTGGCGCGCGCGGTCGGGCTCGACATGGTGCTGGCTGGCTGGCGGCCGACCGTCGACAACTATCTCGGCCAGGTCACCAAGCCGCGCATTCTGGAAGCGGTGCGAGAAGCCAAGGGCGAGTCATGGGCCCAACTGATCGATCATCTGAAGAAGGCCGACATGGCCAAGGAGGCCGAGCGCCTGCTGGATGGCTCGGGTTGATTGCCGGAGCCGCTGCGTCTCGTCGATCCCAATGCGGCGCAAGTGGAGCAGGAGGGCGATGCGGGCTCGTTGCCCGAATTCCTCGTCGACGAGGAGGATGAGGAGGCCGTCGGCGACGAAGATCCGCAACAGCTCGACGCGGCTGAGTGATCATCACAGAGCGGGACGGCTTTGGCCGTCCCGCGGTTGCTTGGGGGGTCCGTGCGCAGCGCTGGTCCCCATTCTTATTGGGAACGGCTGAGAGTGAGAGTCGGGCCGGGAAGGGTTTGAGCCGTCGGCGTCAAAGGAGAGCCCCCGATGGTTCGCCCCATTCCTGCTCTCCGAAAGAACCCTGCCATGACCGAATCTCTCGCCGGCGGCGCTGTCGCCGCGCCGCTCTCGATGCGTGCCGCTGCAAATCTCACCTCTGCCGCTGTCAGGGCCGCGCGACAGGTCCTGACCGAACTCGAACGCGGGCGGCGCATCGATGCCGCTGTTCTGCGTAGCGCCATGGAGGCTGCCTTCGGCGCCTCTGACGCGGCCGGGGTCTGGAATTGGAAGACCGCCTATGACGTCTGCGAGGCGGCAACGGTTCTGTTCCTTCGCAAGTTCGGCCCCGCGATGCTTGCCAAGGCTGGCTCGACGCCAGCAATGCTGCCGATGCTCGCGAAGATCGCGAGCTGTCTGCCGACCCACACGCGGCGTTCCGAGGACAGCCAGGCGCTTCAGCAATTCTCGACGCCGATCCCGCTCGGGCTGGCAGCATACGCCGCCGCCGGCATTACGCCGGCCGATCGTGTTCTCGAGCCATCGGCGGGCACCGGTTTGCTCGCCATCTTTGCCGAACTCGCCGGCGGCGCCTTGGTGTTGAACGAGTTGGCCGAGGCTCGGGCGGGGATGCTCGAACATCTATTCGCAGGCGGTAACGTCACGCGGTTCGATGCTGCTCAGATCGATGACCACCTCGATGCGAGTGTCGCACCGAGCGTCGTCCTGATGAACCCGCCGTTCTCGGCCCTGGCGAATGTCGATCGACGGATGGCGGATGCGACCCTCCGGCACATCGCTTCGGCGCTCGCGCGTCTTTGCGACGGTGGGCGCCTCGTCGCCATCACTGGCGCAAGCTTCGCGCCCGATAACCCGGCATGGCGAGATGCCTTTGTGCGGCTCCAGGGACGCGGGCGATTGGTGTTTTCTGCGGCGATCGAGGGCGCCATCTACGCCAAGCATGGCACTCAGACGGATACGAGGCTGCTTGTGATCGACAAGCTGCCCGCTGCCGATCCGACGGCTTTTCCTGCCT
>Ga0209389_1002722_pt1 | contig 13754 bp, 6 predicted proteins | sample CowpearedBW_FD_187526 | JGI IMG/M metagenome (GOLD analysis project Ga0209389, IMG submission 187526) | Root nodule microbial communities of legume samples collected from California, USA - Cow pea red BW (SPAdes) (version 2) | ecosystem: Host-associated > Plants > Roots > Nodule | place: USA... | reverse complement strand
TTAATTAAATTTTATTAAAAAACATTTAGTTTAGAATTGGGTAAGTTGGTTTTAAAATAGACGAGTTTCTGTATTTTTTTTTCATAAGGTTTAACTATTGTGTTTTTTCTTTGTCAATTGAGTTTATTTTGGGAAAAGAAGACTATTGAAGGTGACTCTTGGGAGATGAAGCACTAAAAAGACAATTCAGGAATGAAAGAGACAGTGAAGTTAATTTTCAGCCTAAACCATGAACTTCCGTTGTTTAAGTTTGAAAACTTGTTCACTCGTAGTTGTCCATAGTCTTGGTCGTACTGGTAACTGCTCTGCAAACTTGGCTGTCAAAAACACGCATTGTATACCATAAAAATACTCAATAAAATTCAATAATACTAATGCTAATAAATTCTCCATTACCAAATTAGTTTACTAGGATGTTCTTTTTTTTTATAGATTGCTGAATTGTTATTTAAATATTTTTTCTCTCCATCATATAATATACGTATCTGAAGGAAGCTTCTCTGAGATAAAGGACAAAAAGGTCATTTCAAGAACCGAGTCCTCTGTATCAAATTTAATTTAATTTAATTAAAATCCATCTGGCAACAATCTCCCGAATATGAAAACTTTTGGTACCTCAAAAACAAGTCTCAATCTATAAATACAGCATTCTCACTTCTCCATTTCCAAGAAGCAAAACCAAAAGTTTTCATCCCAAAACACAAACATCACAGAAACTGTTGAACAAACCTTGACACTCATTTATATTGATTCACACAAGAGTGCAAGAGAGAGAACTTTTCAACAGAATCAATCTTTACTGAAACACTTTCACCCCAGTGAAGAAAGCTAGCATCTTTGAGTTATCTATCATAATGGTTAAGCCAGAGATGAAGATCAACACAGAATCATCGAAGGCATTTTCCTCTTCATCAGCAGCAGCATCAAGTGAGAAGAAGAAGAAGTTCAAGGGAGTGAGAATGAGAAGCTGGGGCTCATGGGTTTCAGAGATTAGAGCACCAAACCAGAAAACTAGAATATGGTTGGGATCTTATTCAACTGCTGAAGCCGCAGCAAGAGCCTATGATGCTGCACTACTTTGCCTTAAAGGTTCCTCAGCCAATCTCAACTTCCCTTCAAGCTCCTCCTCACACTACATTCCTCAAGACACTGTCATGTCCCCAAAATCAATCCAAAGAGTGGCTGCAGCAGCTGCTGCTGCTGCTACCACCACCCCATTTTCTCCATCTCCACCACCTTCTCCTCCTTCTCCTCCTCTTGCTTCAACCTCTTCCTCCTCATTGGTCTCATCCCCATCAATCTCATCATCATCTCCCTCAGACCAAATTGACGATGATGTCTCACTTCTGTCACCATTTGGGGCTTACACTCCTCCTCCACCTTCACTTAACTGTGATCAAGCACATGAATCAATGGCCATGATGGAATATTGGTATGACTTGGAGGCCTTACAATCACCAAAGTATGCTGATCAAATGCTAAGTGGGGCATTCTTTGACATTGATTCAACACACTTGTTTGATGATCTCTATGAAGAAACTGACATTCGTTTGTGGAGTTTCTGCTGAGAGATTTTTCAATACTTTTTTTTTTTTTGGATTACAGATTCATATTCGTTTGTCAGGTGTTGTTATATGAAGATATCAATCTCTGACTGTGACCAAATTAAAACTACATATTCTAGGGAAGAAATTCGTGATGGGATAAGACGATTTTTGGTCTCCCATTTCTGGATTTCTACACATATATGTATTATTGATGCAATATTTGTTATGTCGAATTTGATAATAGTTTTCTGCGTGTGATTATGTGGTTCATACATGAAGAGGGGAAATGACGGCATGTCTAAGTACAATCAGTTTCTTTTTCTTCTCTTTTTCAAGACGCGTTTTCGATGATGTCAATTACTATATTTCCTTGATTTTTATTAGTTTATATTAATTATCATAAAAGAAATTTTTGGCCCATACAAGGCATTTATTTGCACAGAAATATCTTATAAATGCAAAAATTACGCCACCAAATTTTTTTATACTCAAATAATGTAACTGTTATTTGCATGGGAAAATGTCAGAGATGCTTGTTAATTCACCGAGATGGGGGAATCATAATGGTACAAATGTGGAAAATTGAACCACTGAAATGTGTCTTTTCTTGGACCATTTGCTCTCAGTCTTATTGCCATGCCCAAAGAAGAGTTATGTATTTCTTTTTTCCAATATTTCAAGTTAATTTAAATGGAAACACTGATAAAGATTTTTTATATTCGTATTTATTCATTAATTATCACAGAACTAAATTATTAACTATACTAATATTTTTAAAATTATATTAAGAGTTATTTATTCATAGCTGTGTAGAAATCTTTACAACTAATAATATATTAAAATAATTGGCCTTGCGTGCATCTTGTGAGAAACATAGACAGAAATAAATTCTAGTTCCTTTCCATCTACTATTACAATGGGTTTATTAGCCTATTGATTGTTTGCATTAGTAGGCATATGTACCAAAGTATGACACTTTGTGAAGAAGATACATAGAGATTCGTATCATTAAGTTGTAAACAAATATATATAAAATATTAGGACATTATTTTTAATCTAAAACCTCAATATAATTAGTTTGTGTCATTATATTATTTATTTTACTGATTTTCATTTAACGTAAGACTTCTAATTCACCTTATACACAAAAGCATAGTAATTGCATAGTTAGAAGAAGGAAAGACAAAGTTTGATGGTTTTCTGTGTAAGTATGAACTTGAATGAGAAGGGTTGAGGCAATTTAACAACACATGGCATGTTCTCCAATGAAATGGGTGAGGGCATGGGATCCCATTCTCACTTGTTCCTTTTACATTGTATCTAGTCTCAAGTCACAACAATGGGTGCTTTCTCACTATGGAAATGTACAGAAAAAAGCTTTTTGCTTTTGGTATTACATGTTCATATAGAGATGACCAACCCATTCTTTGACTATACTCTTCAATTAGGGGACCTATATGCTTTATGCATCAACATTTTTGGCCCTACTTAGGATTATGTTCCTAATGCAAGAATTTTAATTAAACATCTTTTCTATTATTTCATGCACATGAAAATGATATAGCTAAATGACAATCTAAACGTTGCATGTTGAGACAGAGCATGTGATATCAAACCGTCAATCAAATCCAAGATTTGTAATTTACCTAATAAATAAAGGGTTTTTATTTATTTATTATTATTATTTGGTATTAACAAAGGGGTTACCTTGCTTAATGCAATTATACCCAACAGAGTGTGGTATTGTCTGCAGATTAGTCCCCCTTTGGAAGTATGTCAAATAGTTTATTTGGTGAGCATACCAATTTATGCTAATCCAAGGAACAAGATGCTTAAAGAATTCAGAAAACAACCACTGTTGGTGTTTGTCATTTCAAGTTTAGTACTATAGTACCAGTATTTGTTGTGTTAATTACATGTTGTGACTTCCGGGAAAAGACATTTGGGATATGATTATTGAGTACTAGTACTATTATCTATGGTTTTTCATGTGGCTTCTCTCAGTTTTCACATAGTTAATGATTGTGCCAAAGAATAATATCCCACCAAAAAGAAAGGCAAGATCCAACACTCTACATGGGTTTAATGATCCAGTCTTGGCCTTATTAAGGCACAGTTAGTGAAGTTGTTATTAAGCTACAATTATAATTATAATAATAAATAAAAAGTGCTTAGAACTTCTATTCCACACTTATGTTAGATGTGTTAGATGTTAGAGATGTCACATCTATTAAAAATAAAATCGAATTATTTATAAAGATAATCCATTTTATTAATGGGTTTAATAGGTTAAACTATACTTAAACCCATATTTTAATATGATATTTTTAGTCACACTTTCATTCTTAAATTGAAAAATCAATTTTTTTTTCTTTTTTACTATAAAAATAGATTTGGATAAATGTTATATATATATATATATATGTTTATTTATTTATGAATTTGCTTTAGCTTGCACGTGGCTCCATTCCACAAGGGAAAAGCAACTTGTTATCTGCATTAGGTAATGTGATGCCCACTAGGCTTTGTCTGCAAGGCTTTGTCTGCAACAATAAAGCCCACCAATACTTATTTTCTTCTTCGCCGTCCAGCCCACAAAATTTTACTAAAAATACAATTATTTGGTCTAAAATGTGTGAACTGTTGACCCTAAGTTTTCGTCTGCAAGAGGTTTCTTCGTGCTCCTGGCCCAGTTAACAAAAGGTTAAAGGCTTGTTTTGTTTTATATTGAAGGGGCCCGTGCTCTGCACGTGCTTTTGAATTTTGTTATATTATTGTTCACAGAGTTTATTTAATGTACTGCTTATTAGGGTGTGAGGTAAAATAAGTTCCACTGAAAATCAATTTTTTTTAGTTTTTAAATTCAACTTTAAATTAAAGAAGTACCAGCTAAATCGTGAACCTTATTTTTGAAAGTAGAGCATGTATGTTGTGTATGAAACTTAACATATTTCTTTTAATGATAGTAATTTTTTAAGGTGATGCCAATATCTAGTTGACTGTACAAGATAGAATATACATTTTAATGTGTTTCTCAACTGTTTGAATGTTTTGTTATTCCATGTTCTCGATTTTACTTTACCTTTTTTTCCAACAGGTATCGGCAAATGTACTTATTCAAACAAAGAAGAATTTTAACAATTTCAACAAGATAAAATAAATTATATTTGAAATATTTAAAATTGAATTTGTTTTCATTGATTTGTTTGAATGAAGTAATTGAAATATTTTAGATTTTAACTTTCTTTTTTGGATAAACAACTTAATTTTTTATTTAAGACAAAATTCTATTTTAAAAGTATTTTAATAACTCGACTCTACTATTTAGCTTGAGTCGACTTAGTTTGACTTTCGGTTCAGGTCAAGTCATCTCGAGTCATCTTAACCATGGGATTGGGACAAGTCGTCTCGACCTTCAACCTGTATTCTAGACAATTCATCTACACCTTCAACATGGATGACTTGACTTGTCCTTTAGTCTTGGTAGATTTGTCTCGACCTTTGGTTCGAGCCTAGTTGTCACAACCTACGACCCAAGCCAATGCATTTTGACCTTTAGCTCGAATTGACTTGCTAAGACCTTCGATCCATGCTGATTTGTTATGACCTTTGACTATTGGTCCTAACAGACACCACTTGACTTTCGCCTTAGGTTGAATCTTATCGACCTTCGGCCTGGGCCAAATCGGCTCGACCATCAATTTGTGCTGGATTTGCTAGACCTTTGACTTAGATTGAATACTCCTGACCTTCATTCCAGGCTGAATATTCTCAACGTTCTTTTCGAGCTGAATCGACTTGACGTCTGGTCCATGCCGAATAAGCTCGACCTTTGACCTGAGTTGAATCTATAACACCCCTTTTGATATGTCATGTGTACTTTTTTTATAATTCACCAAAATTTCAAACATAAAACTCGGATATCATCCTATAGAATAGGAAACTTCACATATATTTATCTTGAAAATCACTTGCTAAAATCTTATTTGAAAGAAGCTTTATTCTCCAAAATAAAACCTCATTAAAATAAACTAACTAGATTAAGTCACGCAAAGGTGAGGTATATAGATAAAAACAATGCATGAAAATTTAAATTGAACATACAACTCACCTAGTATAATTATATAATATATGCATAACTTCAACCAAGATAAAAACCCATCACATGTTCCAAAACCACAACATGCAATCATCAACATATTACCACCGAGTAATATCAAATGGTATGACATTTTCTCATAACCAACCACTCTACCTTTCTTGCATAACAACGCCTCTTGGAAAGGGCCTTTTCCCTACTTTCCATAGACTTACAAGCAAAAACTCTACTTGCTCAATAAAGCCTTGGGTAAAAGCACTCTTGCTAAGCTCATGCCAATGACTTATGGCTGAAAGAAACCTTTTCAACTAGACTCACCAAAGCCTTCTGGGTAAAATAACCATTTTGGGTTTATGATTATATGATAATTCATATTGTCCCATCACTACACACATACATGCTTATAACATTACCATATGAACAACCATACCTCATCATCATATCATAATACAAACATTGTTTCCTTGCACTTAAGGGTTTTAACAAATAATTCACTAGAGATTCTGCACAAAATCAAACAGAAATCACAACCATAATTCTTGTACCAAAATTTCATAGTCAATTTATCATCATAAAACCAAAAGCACTGCAATAGTGTGTCAAATATTTCCCAAACTACAGACTTCCAATCAACGATCCCACCGATTGTTACAGACCAATTGTCAAAATTTCAGCTCACTCCAACGATTAACGAACCGAAAAACTCAATTTTACCAAAATTGCATAGTCTAGAAAAAACACACTCGCCCAGAATACGAAAAATAACGTCATGCAATATAGTTCATGACATATTTCTTAAACTACACACCTCCAAACGGTCAATCTGAAGAAAAATGTCTTACTAATTAACTGTCAAAATTTAAGTTAAATCCAATGGTTAACAAGATGGGAAACTTAATTTTACCAAAACTATGCAGACCAAAAAAATACACACTCGCCCAACATATGAAAAACAACGTAAAACACATATTTTAGTCACTTCAAAAGCATTCAAACATAAAAGAATTACCAAATGATGATTCACCATGCATAAACCTTCACAACACTATATTCCTTAGTTTTCAACCTTCCCTTTCATGCACATCATTCACCGCTACAACACAACCAATTCAACCAAGACTAAAATCAACCAATTTAGAATAGAACTACACCTAATATACTCATGACACTTAGTAAAACTAACCACAATCTTTCACATACTACACTAACACTACACCATAATATTCTGCACTTACCATTTTGTGATACACAATAAAACTTACTCAATTTTCCACTGACCATATTAGGCACATAATTTTATCACTAAACCACTTCAACATCATATTTACAACAACAAATTCAATCTTAAAATACTAAACTGTACTACATCCATCACATGCCAAGAATTAATACCACAACCATTAGTACACATGAACATGAAACAAAATCAATCAACTTTCCTCCAATAAGCAATCTCTGCCACCAAAAATTTCTCAATACAAACTTTCTGCTATCCATACAACAATATTTATCCTATGCAATCAAAAAATCATATTAACAATTAAAATTTCTTTATACCTAACAACCATAACACCTTATCATATCAACTTAGCATTATAAATATACTTTCTAACCGCGACAATAAAATTTCACCATACTAAAACAAATTCTTAAACCACCCGATCTACCACCCAAAGAATAAATCTTAAAACAAAATTATTATTTTACCTTACAAGAAAATCCAAACTTTTCACCAACATTATCACATTCTTATTTTTATCTCAGAGTCACAAGTAATATAACAAAATGATCATAGAAACTGAATACACCCCTTTGTAATTCCATATTCCAACTCCAAAAATTTCACTACACAAGAACAAGGTGTAGCTCCCCTTACTTGGAATACTCCTGAACATAGATTTCTCCTTCCATTAGAGAAATTTTGCACTAAGATAACTCTCCTTCCTCCACTTCCTTTGCTCTCCAAAACTTAACAAAAATTATGATTTCTCTCTTTCAAAGCTACGTTGCTTCACCATTCCTCACAACCCAAAAATTTAACTTGGCAGAATAAACCCTTTGTTTTCCTCTAACCCAACGTTAAAACCAACATAAGAATGGGTTGCAAAAAAAAAAAATCTAACTTAATTTCCCTTTTTAATAATCCATTTTAAAAGAATTAAATAGTTCAATTAATGATTGCACCCGAAATAGAAATAATTCCGACCATCCTTCCAATTTTCTGTTTATAAAATAATTAAAAATTAAATTATTAATATTTATTTATGCAATTTAAACACCTTAATAAGAAATTATTTTTCATGTCTATGACTATATTCAATGAACCTACCTTCAACTTTTCACCTTCTTAAGAACACCACAAAAAAACCAAAAAAAAAAAAAAATAACAAATATGTGTGCACTTTGCTCTGGCCAAAGTTAAAACACACAACCACCAAGATTCAAGCAAACACTACAAATAAAATAAACTATCACATTTATCTTGTCATATTCATGCATAAAAAATATTACAATATTATCTATGCAATAAATGCATTCAAAATAATTTATAAAAATTATAGAATATAAATCACTCAAGTTGCACACATAAACACTTCCAAAAACAATCATAAAACAACATTTAAAATATAATCACTCCAATAGCACACATAAACACTTTCAAAAACAATTATAAAACAACATTTAAAATATAAACACTCCAAATGCACTCATCAAGAAGCAAACCCTAGACCACATACCAGGGATGTCAAAAACCATTTGTACCTGTGGATATTCGCAAATAAAACCCGCAATGGGTAGGAAATGGATATCATAAATGGATACACGTGGGTAACAAGTACGAGTATTTTTTATACTCGCATGTTAGTGGGGCGGTTACGAGCATCATAGTATTGGTACCCGAGGATACCCGTACTCGCTATACTCTAATTTAAATTAAAAAAATTAAAAAAACAAGATTAAAACATTAACACATTAATTTTGAATGGGTTATTTTTTATCAATTGGTTTTAAAAAATGTTCATTTCTTTATAAACTATCATTCAACACTATTTAAATGAGTTATTTGTACTTTGTTTGAAATTTATGAATGTTATACATTGTATTTTTATTTGAATTTATGGTTAAAATATCTTGTTAAATATTAAAATTTTCTTTTGTAAATACCCGGGGGTACCCATGAATACTCGTGATATTAACAAAATATGTGGGTACCCACATAACGGATACCCGATGGATATGGGTAGGAGTACATGATGGATATTTATTCAACGGGTAGTGTACAAGGGAGCTACTACCCATATCCTACCCGCCTCGTTGACATCCCTACCACCAATCCCATGATTAAAGCTTTAACAACCTATACTATACTTCACTTTTGTAAAATTATTTATTTTTTTAATTTAAATAATACCTCTCACGTCCAATTACCACTCTTGAAAAAGTATTACAAAATTGGCTCAACTTTCGACCTTAGGCGAATATTCTCGATCTTCAACCTAGGTTGAATATTCTTGATCTTCGACTCGGGCTGAATATTCCCAAATTTTGGCTTAGGATAAATATTCTCGACCCTCGACCTGGGAGTTGACTTGATCTTCAGCCTAGGTCGAATCAGTTCGACCTTCGGCCAAGGCTAAATCAACTTGACCTTCATCTTGCACTGAATATTTTCGACCTTCGACATGGGCAAACTCATCTAGATTTTGGCTCAAGTTGACTTGCCTGACCATCTTAAGTCGAATCATTTTGACATCGCCAAATCAAGCCAACCTTTGTCTTCCACCGAATCTTCTCGACCTTCGACATGGGCCAACTCATCTTGATTTCAATAGGATCAACCTTAAGTCCTCTTGGTAAAAGAATCATCCTGAATTGATGGTTACAAGAGAATACATACACCACCATCACGTACATACATACATAGAAAATAAAATAATGTCATTATGTCCAAACATACAAAATACTATAAACAAGGACTTATCGCAATTTATCACAACAAAAGTATCAACACAATTCAACAAGAAAAAGAAAGCAATTGCACGTGGCATATATCTCCAACTACAAATGTCCAAACGAAGATCAAAACGACCAAACTAAAGAAAAACATGTTACTAATCAACTATCAAATTTTCAGCTAAATCCATTTGTTAATAAGCTAGGAAAATAAATTTTACCAAAACTACGCAGACTAGAAAAGTACACTCGTCAGAATACGAAAAACAACGTTATGCAATAGTTCGTGAAACATTTCTTAAACTATAGACATCCAAACGAAGATCACAATGGTCAAACTGAAGAACAACATGTTACTTATCAACTATCAAAATTTTAGCTCAATCCAACGGTTAACGAACTAAAAAACGTAATTTTGCCAAAACTGCATAGACTATAAAAATACACGCTCGCCATAAATAAAAAAACGTTATGACAATTGAAACTGAACTTGTTTCAATACAACCACGTATCCCAAATACACAACAAAAATTTTGATCTTCGCACCTGATGACCCTTTGATCGAGGTCGTACCAATCAAATAAAATAGTTTAAAATGTAATACCCACAAAGTTATCCTAAGGTCGTCGCCCCTTACCAATATTCTCAATCAAAGGTTCTAGTCCAAACACAACACAAAAGGGGGGGTTGTTGTTCAAAACGTAGTTCAACAGAGTTCAATAAAACAATAATGAAAACGTGTTGACTCCCTGATTCAAATGCAATTTCACTTATCATTGGTTGCAAAAATTAGTGCTCTGTTAGGTTCACTCTTAATCCACTCAATTTTAATCAACTAAGTGAAGATTAACAATAGTTTCATTATCCATCTAAGTGATGCACACATCAATTAATCCCGCACATAGAAAAAACAATCCACATTCATTAAGCATGACTACAAACTAACTTAACCATGAAAATACCCACTAGATATTAAGCATACACAGATTTCAAAATACCCAAGGAGATTAATTGATGAAAAGTAAAGTAGAACAAAATACAATAGAAGATTATTGAACAAATTCCTCAAAGTTCAAGCAATCTCTTTAGGGTATCAATTACAAGGTGATAATGTCGTCGTTGATGCGGTCAAATTAATACTACTTATCTATAACGACTTCAGTATTGTTAAGAAAGTAGTCAACAAAATAGAAAGGGTAAACTAACCCAAAGTCATCTCGCAACGAGCACAAAATTAATTTCTAAACAAATTAATTCTTATAAAAACTATACAAAAGAGTTAGTTAAATAAAATAATAAAAATACGAGAGGATTAAGATAAACAAAGAAAGAAATATAATTGAAAAGATAAAAAGAGATAAAAACAATAGTAAAGAAAATAGGTTGATTCCACTGCTTTTTCAAAATAGGATTCATCATTGGTTTTCTAAAGACTATTGTTATTGATTTCTAGTTGAACATTTCAAATTAATCAATGTAACTTCTTAACTGATGTTTTGGCATCCTCACTCTTAACCAAAGTAACTTCTCAATTAAAAGTAAGAACTTTATAGATTAATCAAAGTAAATTTAACCAAAGTAACTTCTCAATTAAATATTACTAATCCTAATCATGTCTATTCTTTTACCTCTTATATCTAGTAAAAAGCTAATTAACCAAAGTAACTTCTTGATTAATTCTAATCAAAGGTTTCACCTTTAATCAAAGTAACTTCAAAATTATTAGCAAACACCTCATTCAATCATTTGAAAGATTCTAAAATTAACCAAAGTAACTTCTCAATTAAAATTAAAAACCCTTAGACTCATATGATTGTTATGTTATATAGATTTAACATTGTGCTAACTTGCTATAATGTAAAAATTATTACTTTTATTATATTAAGAACCAAAAGACATAGATGAAAATAAATCGTAACAAGAATCAAAAGAACAAACAAATTTATTCATCTAACCTTAGAATCCAATTAAAAAATTACAGTGGAACTAACCCTTGAAGCTTAGCCCTCCATGGAATGCAAAAGTAAAATAAAAATACAAAAGAAAGGATAGATGAAGAACGAAATTAGGCCCCCCCTAAAGGGTTCCTAAACTCCGAAGTGTCGAGCTTATCTTTACTGCTTCCCCTTAGTCTCTTTATATAGGACTTGGTTTGAGCTTTTCTGTTGCTAACACCTCTCAAATATCTTTAAAATAATCATATATATCATTTATCTTTATAATTGTTTTGAATATCTAAAAATATTTGGAGAGATATAAACTATTTGACAAATTGGTTTATAATTTCTTATATAATTAAATAAATAAATAAATTACTTAAAGATATATGATAAATTATCACCAACTAATATTTGCATTAATTTTCCAAATCAATCCTTTGTAATCTCCTCAAATTATCTTCTAAGTATTCCAATATCTTCAAGATATATTTGTTTGCTGTGGAGATCTAAAAAGATTTAAGAAGATCTTGTCATATTTAAAAAGATTTTGTAATTATTATCTTTTGATATTTTATGATATAATTAAATAAGATAATTATTTAAAAATATCAAATAAAATATCTAAAGATATATTTTCCCAAATTATCTTTTATGATAAATATTTATCAATTTTTATTGTCCATCCCTCTTCTGTTTGGCTTGGACTTTTGTGAATTTGATAATTTCGTAGTCTTGGATTTATCTTTAAGGTGTCATGAAGCTTTAATCAATTTATTTCCACCCCTCTATGACCTCAACTTAGCTGCAACTATACTAACACACCTCAAAATATCCAAAAAAAAACATTCATGCAACTAAAAAACTATTTATAACATTTTTTTGTATCTCATGCTCAATAAACCGAATTATAGGAAATCACAATTAAATCAATCTTTTAAGAAGCAAAATCCAATAAAAAAAATCCAAAATTAAACATTAAACAAGGGCATAAATATGAATTCATCACAAGGTCAACCTTCCATGGAAATGGAGTCAGACCAGAATATATCCAAAACAAAATACTTCATTTAATGAACAAAGGAGGAGAAAACGTGAACCAGAAGAGTTGAAAATGAAAATCCCTACTTGAGTGCTCTTCGAATGCAACACAAACATGAACAAATGGTGCTTCCTTCAGTATCTTTTCTACTTTAGCAATTAACTCTCCTTGTTGCATTTTGAACAGCTCATACTCTTATATCAAGACATGCTTCCATGCTCTCTTCACATCATTTATCTCTTCATGTGTGACTTCAAGCACATCCCACATGTCTTTAGCACTTTTACATTGAGAGATTCTAAATAACTCATCGATATTTAATGAAGATGTGAGAATGTTCTTTACGGTGCAATCATATTGAGCACGCCTTCTTTCCTCCATTGTCCATTCATTCCAAGGCTTATCAACCTACGTGTTATCAACATGTTTAGGAGTCTAAGGTCCATTCAAAATTGCATCCCAAATACCACTACAACAAAAGTCACTTTAGACAGCAGCATAAAATTGTGATCTAAATTATAAAAACCATGGTCTAAAGATTATATCACAGTTTTTTAAGCGTAGTATAGGTGAGTGTAGTTATAGGTAATATACAACAATTTTTAGTACGACAATACTTTTAAAATCGTTGCATAAAATCCTCACAATAGACAACAGTTTTTCAGGTTTATTTTCTACCTCACCTATATTTCTAGACCACATTTGTATTGATTTTGCCCATATAGTTTAAAGCAATAATAATATAACCATAGGCTTTCATACTTTTGAAATCGTTGTTTAAAATCCTCATAGTAGAAAATAATTTTTCAGGTTTATTTTAGACCTCACCTATATTTTTAGACCACATTTGTATTGGTTTTTCCCATATAGTTTAAAGCAACAATATATAACCATGGGCTTTCATGATTGATGTGATCCCAACAAGGCTTATAGCTTGAGCCGACGCATAGGCCCAAATCATGCTCAAGGGCCATTCCATGGCCCATATGCACCTTAATGCCCAAGTCCAATCAAAGACCCAATAATAAGAGACATGTTAAGACCTAAGATTAGACTTATTTTTTGGCCCATTGTTTAGGCCATGTTTTAAAAATAAATTGTAAAATTACTAGAAGTAGTTTTGGGTCATAATTGATCTAGCTTTTGCAATTGGGTCCATTCAAGCCCAATTACAA
>Ga0209389_1002718_pt1 | contig 13759 bp, 4 predicted proteins | sample CowpearedBW_FD_187526 | JGI IMG/M metagenome (GOLD analysis project Ga0209389, IMG submission 187526) | Root nodule microbial communities of legume samples collected from California, USA - Cow pea red BW (SPAdes) (version 2) | ecosystem: Host-associated > Plants > Roots > Nodule | place: USA... | reverse complement strand
AATTGTTAAATTTAGTGCGCTTTCAGAGTAGTAGTATTTTCCACACCACTTGGTGTTCCAAAATGAGGAAAGATTGGAAGCAGATAAAGCAATTCTATTTTTAAACATTATAAAAATATGTTGATTAAATTATTGATCTAGTGAATTAATTATGCTGTTAATTTTTATCAATATTCATGTATTATAATAAGATAAATCATCACAATAATGTTATTAGAATAAAAATATTATTAATACTTATTTCTTATTTTACTTTTATTTATATCACTCAGTCTAAATAATTTCAGTTTTCTTTTTTTTTTCTTCTTTCCTTTTTCACTGTTGTACTTTTTTTCTCCCAATTTAAATAAAGTTTAAGATTAACAACATCTCCAGCTTATAATAATTACCTATAAATAAAAGTATTATTATAACTTTTATAAAAGAATATTTAATTTAAGAATAATTATTTATACATTGAAAACAATCGTCAACTTTTTTAGTGTAAAATAATATGTATGGAAACTTACCGTAAAATAGGAATCTTATTTTTAAATCATTTTTATAAATAATTTTATTAGAGATGATTTAAAATTCCATAATTGGAGGAATATTTATAGGAGAATTGTTTTCACAAACAATAAGAGTTTCTAAACAGGGTTAAATATATTTTTTAATTCTTGAATTTTTAGTGAAAACTGAAATTAGTTTTTTTTTAAAACTAAATTAGTTTAGTTTTTTAAATTTTATAAATTATGAATTTAGTCTTTTTAACCAAATTTTATTAAATTTATTTGACGTTTCAGACATATTTTATTATAATATTTTAGTTTGTATACATTGTTTGACACATGTTCACTTTAATTTTAGCTTGAGAAATACATTTAAAACGTTAAATAAATTTAATAAAATTTGATTAAAATGACTAAATTCATATATTTACATAATTGAGAGACTAAATTGGTTCAAGGTTTTAAAGATAGACTAATTCTAATTTTCATTAAAAATTAAAACATAAAAATCATATTTAACCCAAATTGAAATAAAAGTGAAAATTACAAATGTGATATAATTATTCCACAGGTACATGAACAAAGTTAGAGTTTTTATTTAAATTCTGAATTAAATATGTATGAAATCTAAATCTTTAAAATATGATGTAATTAAAACTATTCTAAGAATACCACTTATATAAAATTTTCTAGTGAGATATATCTTACTCTAAGGACGTGTTCTTTACGGTGGATTTCCTATTCACGACGAACATGAAGCGCTGATTCGCGATTATTTTTCTCGTTCGTTTTCAATGATTTGAGAGGGGGAGACGGAATTTGCGACATGCATGACTTTTCTAATCTTTGCATCAATGATGAGATTTGGAAGTGAAAACGTTGCAATGATCAATCTACCCTTATTCAAATCAAAGCCTTCATATCCCGTTCATGGTGGTCAAGGAACAAATCCATGGTTGAGCTTTGACCAGTGTGGAATTTGGTTCTAGGTTGGTGGAACAAATTTTATTATTTCACAAGTGGATTGGTGGAACCTATTCTCTTTTTATTGGATTCAATTCCAAATTCTACTTACGGTTGCGAATGTTTTTTTTTTAATTAAAATATTACATTTTCTAAATCAAATATATTTGAATTTTTTTTCAATTAATAAATATTTTTATTTATGATAATAATATGTAAAAAATTAATTACAACTTATCTAAATATCATTTTATTAGACTTTGGTTTAAATACTTTTTTGGTCCTCATTTTCGTAGTGTTTGTTGCGGATGGTTCTCATTTTGACATAATGTTTAAAATGGTCCTCATTTTTTACAGAATGTTTAAAATGGTCCTCATTTTCGCAATTCATGTTTTATTTGGTCCTTTTCTGTAGCGCCGTTTAAATCATTAACGGAGCATTGTACAGGTGACACAGTTTGTATTAGGTTGTGTTACGTGTACTGTACATATGACTAATTAACGTCAATTTTTTAATTTAGGGGAAATTTTGCAATTAGGAAAATTTTTTCATCTTCGTCTTTCTTGAGCGTGCCACCTGTGCAATGCTCCGTTAATGATTTAAACGGCGTTATAGAAAAGGACCAAATAAAACATGAATTACGAAAATGAGGATCATTTTAAACATTCGGTAAAAATGAGGATCATTTTAAACATTCTATCAAAATGAGGATCATCCGCAACAAACACTACGAAAATGAGGACCGAAAAGATATTTAAGCCTAATTTTTTTTAGTTATATCACTCAAATCTTTCACAAACTTTCACAAAAATTACTCTCAAATTCACTCCACTATCACACGCAAATCAATAAAAAAGAACAACATAAACATCACTTTTTAATCGATCAAAATCAATCATTTCTCTCTCCTTCAAATCATCACATAAGAACACAACCTATATGGGTCTCACTTTTGCTCCATTATTTTTCATATTTTTAAAATTTTTGTTGTAATAAAAAAATTCACCTTTTTATCATTTTTATCTTAAAAAATAATTTAATTGTTATAATTAAATAATTTTTATTTTTAAAACTTATTATCTTATACAAGATTCGGATATTAGCATTATATCGTATTTTTTTAATAAAATATTGATAATAAGTAAGTCCTTTATATCAGATATGCGTAGTATAATAGTATTACTCTATTTTACAACTCATCATTCCAACCATCTCCAAGGATAACAAGCTTTAAAATAAAGCATTTAAGCTTTTGTTTCAAAAACACAACCTTTCCGGTGGGCTATAGGAGCAACTCTATTGTATTCATGTTGTTTCAATATGTGCCGATGTGGTCATGCTTATTAATATACTAATCATTTATTAATATTCTTTTCAAGTTACGGCTGCATTATGCTAATCTCATTAGTGAAGGTGTGATGCTATATACGTAGGACTCTTTTTCTAAAAAAAAAAAAGAAACTTCTATTCAAGTCGCAATCAGTTGGAGAAAAATAACACAACAATTAAGTAGCTCGTAATTACGGAAATTTCTGAAAAATCTCGCAATCAAGTCACATGGATCATCAATGTAATATGTTATAACTGATTAAGACGAAAATCTGCACCGTTTATATATCATTTAAAAAAACTAAGGTTATGAGTCTTAATTATTATTGAAGTGAAGAAATATCTATCACACTATAAAACTCACGATGGTGATGCTCTTTGTCCATGTGATCCATATTAGGAAGAGGACGTATTAGAATTTTTCATTTTTGGGCAGTGTTGTGTCATCAGTGCTATTTCCAGGAAAAGAAAATGAGAAAACATGGTGAAAGGGAAAATCAGTGGTGAAGGAGGACAATGCTATCATAATCAGACATGAAGTAGCGTGATGTAACAAGTATTTGTAAGTTGTTGTTAGCGTGTAACAGCGAAAGAAGGTATATTAAGAAAACGCGTCATGAAGCAGTGAACATGACGCACCACCAACTGAGTAGCAGCAAGAGACGTTTCAGTGTCTCTGTCTGCGCACAAAAGGAGCGGTCTTGGCAGTTTTTCCCGCGAATTCATGCTTTATAAAAACTATTTTGTGTATGTTTTGAAAAATGTTGCATGCATCATTCTACTCTAACGGTGCCACTGGAGACAGTAAAAAGTGATTTAAGTGTACGTAATAAGAGCATGTTTAAGTCACTCTATTGATTGCTTTTAGCCGATGTTTGTTTGGTGAATGAATTTAAAGAAAACAAAAAAAAGTAAATATTGAGTTATTTAAATTAATGGAATGATGATAAAAATTGAAATAAAATAAGATGAAAGTTTAGGAAAATTAATGAATGATATAATGATGTGATAAATTAAAAACTATAGTTTAATTGATAAAAAAAATAAGGTTACTACTTTATAAAAGGCTTAAATATCTTTTTGGTTCTCATTTTCGTAGTGTTTATTGCGGATGGTTCTCATTTTGACAGAATATTTAAAATGGTCATCATTTTTACCGAATGTTTAAAATGATCCTCATTTTCACAATTCGTGTTTTATTTGGTCATTTACTGTGACGCCGTTTAAATCATTAACGGAGCATTGTACATGTGACACGTAACACACCCTAATACAAACCGTGTCACTTGTACAATGCTCCGTTAATGATTTAAACGGCGTCACAGAAAATGACCAAATAAAACACGAATTATTACGAAAATGAGGATCATTTTAAACATTCTGTAAAAATGAGGATTATTTTAAACGTCCTGTCAAAATGAGGATCATCTACAACAAATACTACGAAAATGAGGACCAAAAAGGAATTTAAGCCTATACAAAAGTATTTTAAATTAAATTGTAAATAATGTAAATTATATTATAATAAAATGTCAGTTATTATTTAAACTCGAATATGAATTTTAAAAATTAAGATAGAATACAATTTTGGAAATTAGTCTAGAAAGATTTAAGTAATAATTTGATATTATAAAGTTATTTTAAATTGATATGTGATAAATTAAAAATTATAATTTTTTTGATAAAAAAAAATAAGGTTACAAGTTTATAAAAGTATTTTAAATTAAATCGTAAATGATGTAAATTATATTATAATAAAATGTCACTTATTATTTAAACTCGAATATGAATTTTAGAAATTAAGATAGAATACAATTTTGAAAATTAGTCTAAAAATATTTAAGTAATAATTTGATATTATAAAGTTATTTTAAATTGATATGTGTTAGTTTAAAATTATTACAAATTAAATGGTCAGAATATATAGATAAAATAAAAATCAGTAAAAGAATAAAATAAGTGTAAAAGTGACAAAATAAAAAGTATATGAATAAATTGGTAATTGCACTTGGAGTGACTTTTACTCAAATCTTCTCGGTTCAAGTAAAAGTGGAAAACTGAAAAAGTATAAGAATAAAATGGTAATTGTAATTAGAGTAACTTGACTTTCCACTCAAATCTTCTCACTAGAGAAGATCACTCTCTCCTCCACTCCTCCAAATTTGTCTTTGCGTATCAGCTTAAATCAGTCACGACCAATTTAAGGGTAAAACAAGTAAAATCACTCGTTTTAGGCCTCCAGCAAAAGAAGATTTCAATTTTTTTTTATTAATATTTTTCCTATTAATTAATTAGTAATGCATTTTTTTTTGCCCAGTTTTGTTTTTTGATTTAGTAGTTTCAAGAGATTTTTTTTTTTGCATAATATTTTGATGAGGAATTAAAATTTTTCTACAAAACTATTAGTTATATTAAGGGTTAGTCTTTTGGTAGATAATAAATTAATTGGAGCATAATTCAAAGTTAGGTTTTCTGTAAAAAGATAATTCAAGTTTAGGAAAAAAAAGACTTACTATCGAGTTAAGAAGAATCTAAGTTTTGTGAAAAACGTATTAGACGCAAAAAATAAACAATTTAATGAAAACATTCAAAATGAAATTGTAAAATCTCTTCAAGAATTGTCTAGAATTGATTACTTTTTGTATATTGTAGATAAAAAAATTATTACACTTCAGAATAGATTTGAACAATTTAAAATATATGAAGATATTTTTTATTTTTTATGCATTTATTATGTTAAATTGAACACTTACATCTAATATGATTTGATGCTCATGAAGGATTTTTTTAACACTTTGTTGTTTGATTACAAGATCATAGCCATACCAAAGGTCCTTAAGCTCCCAGTTTCCTAGGAATTTATATGTATAGATTTTCTTTTGTAAATACATGCACTAGCCTTCCTCTAAGACTATTTAGTTTGAAATATTTATACTTTGTTACAATGGTGGATTCTCACAGTCAATTTGACTAAAGTGAGACACCTTGTAGGTTTCAATGTGCAAATATGAAGTGTAACATGCATGAAAGCAAAAAAAATCCAAATGATATACCAATTCAACAAAATAGGAAGCAAAATCCACAAGGTTTAACATTTTTAGTTGATTACCATAACATAAGAGTGTGCTTTATCTGTTATTTACATTTCTATCCCAAACCTCTTTGTGTTAATCTTAATGTTTGAACATTTTTTCTCAGATAATTTTGTAAAAGAGTTGAGACACACCCAAGTGTTCCAATTACTATATTCTTTATTTCTCATAAAGAAAAAAAAAACAAAATAGTTTATTATCAATTCAACAAAATGTGATATATATATATATATATATATATATATATATATATATATTTATTTATTGAATAATATCGTTGTATTATGTGTATGATGATATTTTATTGAATGAGAGTTATAAAATAAATTCATAATCTTTTAGTTAACATAATTGTCCATTATACTCAACTTACGGTGCTTTAAGTATCTTTAATATTAAACATTTTTTTTCTTGTATTTAGAATATTAGTTTTAGCATGCAAGTAGAGAAAATTGAGTTAGAATGTCAAAAACTTTATTGAAATGTGCTAATCAATGTTGATAGCTTCTTATCACCACGTTATGCTAAAATAATGTTAACTTATATACAGAATAAAAATATTGCAACAAGTAAGACAAAAAGAAAGTATAATTCTAACGTTATATGTTCACTGATTTTCATACGAATAAAATTAAGTATATCTAATTGACTTTATTTTGTACTTTAAAATAACTGTATACACATTCTAATTGAAAACTATGTTTAAACCGTTGATTATAAATATTTTGATAGAAAAATATGTAAAGTTGAATTGATTGAGAATGTACTTCAAAACTCCATTCAATGAAGAAGGTAATATGTCTTTGAAGAACATTAAAATGTTAGGTTATGATTATCAGCGTCTATCACGTTAAAGTATGACAAAAAATAAGATTGAAAAAATGGATAAGAAATAAAATAAAATATTTAATTATTTAAAATAGTAATGAAAGTAGAAAAAGGGGTACAATTTAATTAATTTGATAAACAGATAAATATAAAATAGTAAAAGGAATATTACGGTTTTTTAAATTAATAACAAACAAAATCATTATTTTTAATCCCCCTTCTATCCTTCTCTTCTCTCCCAAACATCGCGGTAAAATACACATTTAACATGTTGGATGAAGCAATAAATGAAGCAACGAAAGAAATTAAATTGAATAATGCAATTATTATTAGGTGGGTAGCAGAAATAATAATAACTAATAAGAGCTTATTCTAATATTTTGATATTTTTTTTTAGCTTTAAGAATTTTATTATTTTATTGGTTTTGCATGTGATCTTATCTGCCGCCAACTCACTCGCAGAAAAATATACTTTTTAATCCACATATAATGAGTAGGCCATGCTTCAATATCATACTCGTTTTCATTTTATCATTTCAATATATATTTATTAATGATTACATTTTCTCTTTCCATATTAAACTAAATTAGAGATATACCAAGACTTGTTGTCGTTAAATAGGATTTTGATTTGATCTGTAAGGAACAAGAAAATTGAAGAGAATCATATTACTGAAGTCAAATTAGTCCAAGAGCAAGACCATTCACGTCACCGAAGTTATCGGAGTAGAAACAAATGGCAAAGATCTCGTAACATTTATTGAAAACTAAAGATATTTATTCAGAAAAAAGGGACAACGTTAGTTGTTTAGGAAACAAGTCGTGCTATGTTTGTTGTCAATTCATGTAAATTCCCAGCACAGAAGAAAGCCCGTGAGTGAAATTTCTTGGTTTTGGTAATCCGTGAACCACTTTCTTAAGATAGGAGGAAAAGGAAAACTTGGTTGGCTGGTATAGACAAAGACGCTAGGGTCCAAACTGTACCTAACTAAAATATCTGTTGATTTAATAAAGTTGAAGTGGAGTTTGTGTAAGATTACACTACAATACAAATGAATACCCGTGAATCGAAACACTCGTAATTTACAATATCAAGAGCTTCACCTTATCTTCACCGCCTAGCGTCTAGCATGGTATGCATGTAGGCATAGCGCAAATTGAAATGGTATTATAAAAATATAGGTAAAAGGACGCATTTGAAGCGTTAGTAGGTAAAGGATTGGTGAGTGAAGTAACGTTTGGAGAACGTGGTGGTGTGGCAGACAGTGTGAAGGGTCCTGTTAAAAAGCCAAAGCATAATGATGCTTTAATCTGCCAAAACAGGTAAAGGTAGAAAAAGCAAGAGAAATAAAATAAGAGAAAATATTAATAATAATAACAACTGAGGGAACGGTCATAAACGCACATGTGAACTAAAATCGAACGTCTTAAATGGACTAATTGAGATAACTCGTATTTCTATCTCCTCCTTTTTTTGTCTCAACGTTCGCAATTATTTTGAGAAGCAGACAACCACCCACCGCATCCTTTTTTTTTTTCACAACATTGCTAAACTGGCACACTCCCATAAAGTTTGCATTAAAGCCACCACTCCTTAAAGCCACCACATCTATTTTCACTTCCCTCACTCTCTCCCATGGCTTCGTCGATTCGCACAACGTTGCCTCTGCTTCTCTCGGTTCTTCTGTTTCTCGGTCGCCACGATGCTGCTCGGGCGGCAGAACCGGAGAGGGGAACCTACATTGTACACGTGGCAAAATCGGAAATGCCCCAAAGCTTTGAACACCATACGCTGTGGTATGAGTCGTCGCTCAAATCGGTGTCCGACTCGGCGGAAATGATTTACACCTACGATAACGCCATCCACGGATACGCGACTAGATTAACTGCGGATGAAGCGCGTTTGCTGGAAAGCCAAACTGGGATTCTGGCGGTGTTGCCGGAGATGAGGTATGAACTCCACACAACGAGGACGCCGCAGTTCCTGGGTCTCGACAAGAGCGCGGACATGTTCCCCGAGTCGAGCTCCGCGAGTGACGTCATCATCGGAGTCTTGGACACTGGCGTTTGGCCCGAGAGCAAGAGCTTCGACGACACGGGGCTTGGACCTGTTCCTAGTAGCTGGAAAGGAGAGTGTGAAGTGGGAACGAACTTCAGCGCTTCCAACTGCAACAGAAAGTTGATCGGAGCCAGGTTCTTTGCCAAGGGTTGTGAGGCCATGTTGGGTCCCATTAACGAGACTGAGGAGTCTAGATCTCCGCGCGACGATGACGGTCACGGCACCCACACCGCCAGCACGGCCGCGGGGTCGGTGGTTTCCGGTGCGAGTCTCTTCGGTTACGCAGCCGGGACGGCGCGTGGGATGGCGACGCGCGCGAGAGTCGCTGTTTACAAGGTTTGCTGGAAAGGAGGGTGTTTCAGTTCCGATATTCTTGCGGCAATTGAGAGCGCGATACAAGACAACGCTAATGTGCTGTCGTTGTCGCTTGGTGGTGGAATGGCCGATTATTTCAGAGACAGTGTCGCTATTGGAGCTTTTTCCGCGATGGAGAAAGGGATTTTAGTTTCTTGCTCCGCTGGGAACGCGGGTCCTAGTCCTTACAGTCTCTCAAACGTGGCACCATGGATTACGACCGTGGGTGCCGGTACTCTGGATCGTGACTTCCCTGCTTATGTTGCTCTAGGGAATGGACTTAACTTCTCCGGCGTGTCGCTATACCGAGGTAACGCTTTACCCGATTCACCGTTACCATTTGTTTACGCAGGGAATGCCAGCAACGCTACGAACGGGAACTTATGCGTGACGGGAACCTTGTCGCCGGAGAAAGTAGCCGGAAAGATTGTGTTATGCGACCGTGGATTAACTGCTAGGGTACAGAAAGGTTCAGTGGTGAAATCCGCCGGGGCTTTGGGCATGGTGTTGAGCAACACCGCCGCCAACGGCGAGGAGCTGGTGGCTGATGCTCATCTGCTGCCGGCATCGGCTGTGGGGGAGAAAGCCGGCGATGCCATCAAGAAGTATTTGTTTTCCGAGGCTAAACCGACGGTCAGTATTTTGTTCGAAGGAACAAAGGTGGGGATTCAGCCATCACCTGTGGTTGCAGCGTTTAGCTCAAGAGGTCCCAACTCGATCACGCCACAGATCCTGAAACCAGATCTGATCGCGCCAGGTGTCAACATCCTGGCGGGGTGGTCAAAAGCCGTGGGTCCCACAGGGTTGCCCGTTGATAACAGGCGAGTGGATTTCAACATCATCTCGGGGACCTCAATGTCTTGTCCTCACGTGAGCGGTTTAGCCGCTTTGATAAAATCGGTTCACCCAGAGTGGAGCCCAGCCGCGGTTCGATCGGCTCTCATGACAACGGCTTACACCGTTTACAAAACCGGTGCGAAGTTGCAAGACAGTGCAACGGGAAAACCCTCGACGCCGTTCGATCACGGAGCGGGACACGTGGACCCGGTGGCTGCCCTCAATCCAGGGCTGGTCTACGATCTAACAGTGGATGATTATCTTGGTTTTCTGTGCGCGTTAAACTACTCTGCCTCCGAAATCAACACCCTGGCGAAGAGAAAATTCGAGTGCGAAGCTGGCAAGCAGTACAGTGTGAACGACCTGAACTACCCGTCGTTTGCGGTGTTGTTTGAATCAGGGAGTGGGTCCGGAGTGGTGAAGCACAGTCGAACCGTCACTAACATGGGGCCCGCGGGAACGTACAAGGCTTCGGTGACGTCAGACACGGCCTCAGTGAAAATCTCAGTTGAGCCGGAAGTGCTGAGTTTGAAGGAGAATGAGAAAAAATCGTTCGTTGTAACGTTTTCGTCCTCTGGTTCCACACAGGACAGAGTGAATGCGTTTGGACGGTTGGAATGGTCTGATGGGAAGCACGTGGTTGGGACCCCAATCTCCATTAACTGGGGTTGATCTAAGGTTCATCACTCACTCGAAGAGGGGTGTGCCTTGATTGGCTACTCATTTTATTTTATAATATTTTAATATTTAACTTTTCCAAACGAAAAAAAGGTCTTAAAAGTTAGGTTTGATGATGGCTGGGGCCTTCTGCTTGGTTGGAGTTGGTCTGTTTGCTCCCTGGCATGGGAGAAATGTTGCAAGCCAAACCTAAATATTGGCTCATTTTTCTTCCACTGTACAGCCTCTCCTCATCGTTCATTCATTACCAACTTTCTATTTTCACACCATAAACCTACGGATCATTAATGCTATTCAAACCAGCCCTTTTAATTCCGTCAAACTTCACTGTCTTTCTACCAATGCTTAATAATTATACATAATAACTTCCTTGAACACCTTTTTTCAGTTAGTCTCTTCATCTAAGTAATTGTATTTTTTTCTAATAATACTTGGTCTATAATGACATTTGACGATAAAAGTGAATGCAGAAGGCCAGAACTATTCTCGCCAAAACAACATCAAACATATTATGACACATACTTATTATAACTCAGGTTTGAGGGCAAGTTTTTTTTTTAACCCTTTTTTTCTTCTCTTCACACCCTCTTGGGACTATGTTCCCACAGATATTCTTGAGGAGTTGTTAGATGTCTCATAAAATCAATTTTAGAATGCATTAAATACATTTTGAAAATTTGGTTTACGTTTGGGACATTTGCACTTGTTAGAAATATGGGAGGGAATTAGTGCGACAATGGTAAAAAGAATGGGAGAAACATTGGTGAAGAAATGCAAAGGAGATATTGTGCAAGAAATGGAAAGATGTTGATATGAAGGGTGTGAATGGAGTTAGACGAATCATTTAATATTAATTGCTAATAATGTTGGTAGATTATTTGTTATTAATTATGCAATTTTTTTTGCAAGACTTTTTAACCCCAATCACGTATCTGTGGTCCACTGTACAAGCATATAGTGGTTTTATAATTATTTCTTACTCATAATTACTTAGGCCGGCCGTAAACCACTACTTCAGTTTGTAAAATAGTACTTTTTGTACTAAGAAAATGAATAATTTTCCTAAGAAAAACTTTAATGACTTAATTATGTGGTGTCTTCTAATTTTTTCCTATGACATTGAGAGAATCATAATGTTAAAATACATATTTATCTCTCTCATAATTATGAATATTATAACACTTGTATAATTTATTTTATTATATTTATATTCATAATAATATTAAAATAATATGTATGCCATTTATTTTTATTAAAATAATATGTACACTCTGGCGACCGAACTCTATATGACCTATGTGTATGTGTGTATTGGGTCGACTTCAAGATAACTTATGTGTATGTGCGTATTGAGCCGACTTCAAGACGACCTCAGGACGACCTATGTGTATGTGCGTACTGGGCCAACCTCAAGACAACCTATGTGTATGGACTATTGGGTCGACCTCAAAATGACCTATGCGTATGGACTATTGGGCCGACCTCAAGCCAACCAAGGTGTGCGAACGTATTGTGTTTGGACTGGAGCCAACCTCATTACAAGGACATACTGTGTTCAACTTGGAGTCGACCTATGTACTCCGATGCACTGAACTCAACCTATCCGGAAGGCCCAATTCACTTAAATTGCCCTCTCTCTTCAGAATAACGACAAAACAGTCACATAACCACATCCCCACAAAGGTTGGGGTAACCCCCGCACACGTCAACTATCTCCCGCAATCCTAGGAAGACTGAAACATGAGCTGGAGACCTCTATAAAGCTAAGAAGCTGCTCTCCACCAAGAGGAAGGTTATATGACCGAAAAGGCAGGAGGTCTAAAGAGAAACGAAAGCATTCATTTGTATAACATCTGGCAAACAGGTCGAGTTACGACCAGTGTGCATCTCGGATTCCCCTTTTGCGAGAACAATATGCCATTTATTTTTATTTGTCATTATAAAAATATATTTTTTATATTTCTATGAGACAATTTATAATTGAGTGAAAATATAATTTTTTATATTATTACTATAATTTTGTATACCATTCCATAATTTCATTTAATTGAGAGTTTATTAAAATTTTAGGACTAACTCAATTCAAAATGTATGATTTCAAGGATTGATTTATTATATTGTTAATTTTAAACACCAAATTAGTAAACTATGACAATTTTAAAAGATTAAATTTTCATATCTTCTTAGGTATCCACTAATTATTAGATTTAGAAGTTGAAATGGAATAGTGTATAAATAGAAATTATAATTTCTTAATTTATTTTAATGTTCATATTTTTTTGAAGTTTGTTTCAACATTCTTTTTCGGTAAATAAGGGTTTTTAATCATAGTTTCTATGTGAACATAAAGTCTTGAAGAATTGGTAAAGTATAAATAAACTTATACCGATCAAATCTTAGTTTTCGTAAGTATGTTCAATCTTATCGGTGTTTAAGTTATTTTCTTTCTCTGTAGAGGAATGCATAACAGTAGATGTTGTGGGTATAACAATGAAACAATGTACATGTTGTGTCATTATGAAAGTAGTGTATCTTGAACGAGTGTTTGAGTACTAGTTGATACCTCATGTGCCGCCATAAAGAGGTTAATGACCCTAATAGAATTGGTTGTATGCTTGTATGCATGTTGTATGCTTTCGTACATGTTTTTTTTCCAAGCTATGCATCGGTCATATTTTCTGTTTATTTATTTTATTTTATTTTATTTTTAGTTAAGCATTGGTTCAACTTAATTATTTCTTTTAATTTATCTCTATTTACGTACTGATTTTATTTATTTATTTTATTTTATTTATATTCCGTTATGCACTGATCCTGATTATTTATTTTATTTAATTTATTTTCAGTTATACACTAGCTCTATTTTTTTATTTTAGTAATTTATCTTCAATTACGTATTGGTCTTATTTATTTATTTCGTTTCATTTATCTTCAGTTTTGTACGGGTCCTTATATTAATTTATAATTTATTTTTTTATAACATTTTAATCTGTATATAGTTAATTATTTAAAGTTCTTGCTTTGATTCTTATTTTGTTTTATCATTATTTTATAATTTAAAAAATATAAAAATGAAGTAAAAGAAAATATTATTTTATTTAGTAAGCTTGGATAAAAGAAAGTTACC
>Ga0209389_1002710_pt1 | contig 13775 bp, 14 predicted proteins | sample CowpearedBW_FD_187526 | JGI IMG/M metagenome (GOLD analysis project Ga0209389, IMG submission 187526) | Root nodule microbial communities of legume samples collected from California, USA - Cow pea red BW (SPAdes) (version 2) | ecosystem: Host-associated > Plants > Roots > Nodule | place: USA... | reverse complement strand
TATATATATATATATATATATATATATTTCTTTTTTCTTTTTTTTTAATTTAAAGTTTTGTTATTTTAAAATCAATTTAAATATTAAATAAAATTAAATGTAGCAGAATAATTTTTTTTGTTTTTATATTTAAAGTTTAATATTATTTTATTTTACTTATTTTTATATTTATATTTATTTTTTAGTCTATTAAATAAAAATAAAATTATATATATATATATATTAATATTTTTTTATTTTTAAAATATATATTAAGAAATATGAAAACATAAAAAATAAATAAAACAATAAATAGTAAACTAAAAAACAATTAAAAGTTAGAAATCGACATCCGGTGATATATTTTGACTTCCGAAAAAGTCGACTTCCGGTGATATATTTTGACTTCCAGAAATCGACTTCTGGTGATATATTTTGACTTCCGAAAGTCATATATTTTGACTTTCGGAAATCGACATCCGGAAACCCTAAATGGTCAAAGGATTTTCTGGAAATTGAAAGAAATTTTGGAAGTGTAGAAGAAATTTTGAAGGTGCAGGGAGAAAGACCCAATCTTAAATCTATTACAATCTAACTCGACTAGACCAAATTATTAAAATTACATTTTTCATTTTTATTTTATTAAAATTATAAAGAATTACAAAAGTTTTAATTGACTTAAAATATTTTCTTTTAAATTGTTTTAAATTTAAAAGGTTTACAAATTTATCTGTACAAGAATTAGATTTTGCCTTAAATTGCATAAACCCATCCCATTTCCATTCATATTGAAATCTCAAATCTGCTACTTGATAACTACAATAATGAAATTAGATTAATGTAGATTTTTGTTTGCAAAATGATGATTTAATGTGGTTTAAAATTTGTGGCACAAACCGATCCAATAATAATCTCTATAGAAGCACAATAATTCTATAAAATATTGATAGTTGCAGAATTCCTTTAATGGATAAATCTTAAAAATATTTTATCTTATCATATTCCTCAAGAATTTTAAACTTGGAAACAACCATTCTAATCAACATGGCATCAAACAATTTCAATTTCAATTTTATATTATGGGGAATGTAAAAGAAATATAAAACAAACTTAATTAGTATTTTTATCTCTTCCATAGTTTCATATTGTTTAAGAGTTCAGATCAAAGACGGTTTAAATAATCCTTCAACCTTCTGAGGCACCAATGTTCTGATCCCAATTTCGTCGAGTGACATCATTAGGGTCAATCACCTCTTACCTGAGATATTGTCCCCTCTGTGCTCCATTTGGCGTCCTTTATGAGAATGACAACTCCCCTTGCCTTCAATTAGGCCATATATTCGGGTACACCCAGTAGTTCCATATCGCTTAAGAGTCGAGGTCGAGCGCAGTTTAAATACTTTTCTCTCTTTTCACCCTTGAGGCATTTTTTAAGGACAAAACCATAACGGAGCATAGGCTCCAAAGAGGACAATACTTCATATGAGAGTGATTAACCATAACGATGTCACTCGACAAACTATGGACAGGAACATTGGCGCCCACCGTGGGACCGATAACGAGGTTCTAAGATGAACCATCGATCTCTTAATCCTTCCTTTGGGGATGGATAGTAATTCCTTCAAACCTCGACTAAAATCCTCCGAGATGCCTTTTAAGGACAAAACCATGATGGAGCATGTACTCTAAAATGAATAATACCTCGAATGAGGGGTGACTAGTCTTAATGGTGTCACTCAACGAACTTGGGATCAAAGCAATTAGTAACAATCTAATGTGACTAGGTGATCCAATCCTCGTTGACAAATATCCTAGACTCTACAACAACTCATTCAATAAGGATGACACACTCCTTCACAGAGGTGCTTGGAATGATAACATATGAAAATAGAGATTGGCATGGAAAACAAAATTGTTTGAATGGGAGAGAAGCACATTTTTGTATTGAACAAGAACTTCCAAATACTAGAGTACATAGGCATAGAGAGGACAAATGGTTGTGACGGGAGGTTAATTGTACATGTAAAATTATAAAGTTTCAGTATAGGTAATATACAACGGGACCATAGGGGAAGAAGCTAAGACATGTGACATGCTATGGAAACTAAATGTACTTTTGTCAACACAACACTTCACTTGAAAAGTGATGCATAACTTGATAACCACAAAGGATAATTTGTATCATAGAGGGGAAAATGTAGGAAGTAGGGTATGTATTATGTGTGAAATAAGTAAAGGAACAATGGGCCATATATTCTTCAAGCATAGAGTGACAAGGGAAGTTTGGGTACGTATGTGTAATAAATGGGTTTGAATTAGCAGAGTGCAACATTGTTTACCCATACAACATTTCCCTCCAGTTTGTATAACAACAACCGAAAAACAAAAGAAAACATGATTTCAAGATGTATTTGGGCAACCATGGTTTGAAATATACGGGAGCGAAAAATTAACATCATTTTTAGGTTAGATAATGTAAATACAAATGAGATTTTCTATTCAGCTCAAGTAAACGTGTGAACTTGAATAACAAACAAAATTACGAAAGCAAAAGTTTTCATATTCAAAATGGTGCTTAAGTCCAATCTAGTGCATATAATTCATATGTTCAAGGCGAAGAAGGATCTAAAACAGAGAATACGAATGCCTTTTAACTAAACATGGAATTGAATTTTTCAGATGAGTTAGATTGTGAAGAGAGTACACATGGAGGATAGGTGGTGCTAAATGTGTTTTTTGCACATAAATTGCAAGAGGACAACAACAAATATAAATAGTACATATAGATGCCGGAGAGAAACACAAGGAAAATATGGGATTAGAGTAGTCGAGAAAAGAACAACTAGTATAATACTTTAGAAAAAAGATTGTTAGTGACTAATATATACAAGAACAAATGTATTATAGACAAAGTATGAAAATAAGAAACCTTACATAACATAAAATGCAAATGCAAAGGTAGACAAATGTAACGTCCCATTTAATTATTAAATGAAATTAAAGGAAACGTCACGCGATAAAGTATAGCAGCGTAGTCTTGGGGTCCTTAACGCAACCCCTACAACCTGGCACACCACGATGCCGACATAAAACAGATACCAACTAACAAAGAGTGTAGAGTAAGAAATCATAAGATGATACAGGGGCCGTAGCCCTAAAGAAATCATGAATAAAATGACTCCAACCCATATGGCTAAGCTGCTGAATCGCCATTCCCTTGCTGACCACGAGAATCTCACCCATCTGCTCCCATCAACCAAGTCGATGATCATCGCAAGAAAGAAGAACCACATACAAGGCAACCATACAACAAGCAGGGTAAGCTAGAGCCAACACATTTTCATCATACAGTCAAATACATTATCATCATCCCATATCCATATAGCAACAAAGCATGTCATGACTCTTCATTCAATACACTACGACTCGACTCGACTCATCCGGATACGTATAACTTAGTCGGATTCAGCGAATGCTTGCACTTGTGGTGGATACCTCTGCTCGAACCTGAGCTGCTCATCCCCGAGCTATGTGTTACAAATGTCACGATGAATCAATTCTCCCTCACCACAAGGTTAGCCCTTAATGAATTTCAGGCCTCCTGCTACTCTCATCACAGGAGTCAGTCTGCTCTAAGTGAGACTAACTGGCCCCTTAGAGTGTCAGGATACAGTCCTTACCTTGAATCCTTACTTAGTTATACAGATGGGGCACCACCATGGACACCCACTAACAGGGGCCATGGGATTACGTCCCGACCACTGAAGCGTAGCCCCGAAGGTCTCACCTAGAGACCCCAAGGAATTACACGCTGACACGGACCAACATTTATAAAACAGCAGCAAGAGAACAACAAAGATCATGTTTGCAATTCCATACCCTTCCCTGAGATTTGTTCCTCGTACACCTCACATTTTGGATCCATGCATCTGATCATCACCACCCCATGAATCTAGGGCCTCATCTCGTATCATTAACGTGCTCCTTTAGTTCCAAACCTCTCATACATTTCACATGCCAATAACATACCCAACCCGTCATACACAATTGGCGATTTGTGCCAAGCACGCATAATACTCCATTTTATACATGTTCCTCATCATACAATTCACACCCAAACCAATATCAATCATCCAAGGATAAACAAACACCCAAACAACGCACTGCCTCGCCCAATCCCCCGCTCAGGCTAAGACGTCTCGCTCAGGCGAGACGTGCTCGCTCAGGCGAGCCCCCCCTTCGCCTAGGCGAGGGTTCGATGGAGCACTCAGGGAACATCACGGGATCTCACTTAGGCGAGACCCCTCTCGCTTGGGCGAGGTGTTCCCTCGCTCAAAAGTTCGAGCAGGTCGCCTGGGCGACCTTTCGTGCAATAGCCCTAGGCGAGCTCCCTGTTTCATCTCGCCTAGGCGAGATTGACTCGCTTAGGCGAGATTAACAGGTCTCGCCACTGTTCTTCACTGCAACAACCATGTATATCGAACCAACCAAGCATACAAAGCATTTAATCACACCAACACGAAGGATTTATTCATGCAATCAGTAACTCACTCAAGAACAGCCAAGACAACACCAAAAGACTGAAACCCTAACTTCCCGTACCTGGAAAATGGGTTCGTACAGGGCGTTCGACGCGTGACTAAGGAGCACAACAGCTCTAGAACGCACAAGGAGCTGAAAATAGAAGGTACACGAAACCAGGGCAGATTAGTACCAAGCCCTAACTGCGGAAAATACAAGGGGAAAGCAAAAAGAGAACTCTGATGATCTAGAGGGGTTACTTACGTGGAGTAGAAACTGATTCGGAGCTAGCTCGAGAGACTTGGGGAGGAACCCTAGCAGAGTTCTAGTGCGGAAGGAGAAGGTGACGGCTGCGGAGTTTCTGCAATAGTGAGAGTGGGTGTGGAATTAGGACAGACCTAGGGACTTATACGTTGGGCCGGCCTTAGGCCCACTTACAAGGGCAGCCCACCAACTTTAGGGCAGAAAAATAAAATGGGGCCTTACAACAAATGGGACAAGATATATTCTTTTATATGTTAAAAGAATGTAAGCAAGAGAGCAATAAACATATTTTTTTCTATTATGTGTTAAACATGTTATATGATTTTTTTTTATGTGTGTAATTCAAAATATTTTTAAATTTGTAAAAGGTTAAATGACTCAAATACTTTCTTTATTCAATCATTATTTATTGTTGAAAAAAAAATGCTTTGTTTTGATAATAAAAAGTATATAAGATAAGAAACATCCTTTTACAAATCCTAAAAAAATATTTAAGACATAGAAAACAAAAAACTCAACAAAAATAAAATATATATAATAAAAACACTAAAAATCTCAGGTTTCTCATGGTAGAAGACATTCACTAAATATCCCCACAAAGTTACTAAGTTTGTATTTCACCTCTAATACATACTTCTCCAATATTATTGACTTAATTTAAGTGAAGTGGTGTTTTTGTTTTTTAATCTCAACACTATATTCAAGATGGGAGTAAAAAAAACATATACGGGTACTACAAGAAGAACCGATATTATTGACGGTTAAAATCCGTTGGTAATGGTCAAAATCCGTCGCTAAATCAACATTACTGACGGATTATCAATGGTTAAAAATTTGTCAGTAAAATGCTTGTCGGTAAAATTTTACCGACATAAATCATGTTCTGTCGGTAATTACCGACGAAAAAATCCGTCGGTAAATCTGTTGATAATTATTGACGAAAAAAATCCGTTGGTAATTATCGACCAAAAAATTCGTCGGTAAATTTGTTGCACTATTCATCTTCTTCCTCCTCCCTCTTTCAATTTTTTTTTTCGTGGTCGTTGTCGCCGTTGTCGTCTTTTGACACCGTCGTCGCCGCTGCCATCGCCACTGCCGCTGCCGCCGCCGTCATCTTCCTCTTTCTTCTACTTCTTCTCCTTCTTCTCCTTCTTCTCTTCTTCTTCTTCTTCTTCTCCTTCTTTTTCTTCTTTTCTTCTTCTTTGCGTCTTCTTATATGGTGAGATTTGGACGGAAAAATTCGTTTATAAAAAAAAAATTAAATTATCGACGGATTTTACTGACGAATTTTGAGTTATGTAAATATCGAGAGATTTATCGACGAAAAAATTCGTCGGTAATTCAAAGTTGGGCGGAAAATTTTTCGCTTCTTTTACCGACAGAAAAATCCATTGATAAATATGTCAGTAAAGAAAATTTGAATTACCGACAAATTTTACCGACGAATTTTTTTGTCAATAAATAAAATTTGTGTTACCGAAGTATTTTTCTGTCGATAATTAAAATTTGAGAATTTGACGAAAATATCCATCGATAATTCAAATTTACCGACAAAAATATATCAGTTAGTAAAATTTCGTCGGTAATTTTAATTTTTTTTTGTAGTTTATATTGCAATTTGGTTTAATTTTAAACTAAAGAAAAAACACTCAAATTATAATAAAAAAATGTGTGATATATTAGATTTGGTTGAAACTAATTACGCAAATGTAAGGATATATAACAGTTTAATGCAAAAAACTTGTACCTTGTTTTATGGCTTCAAAGCTTTCGTTACATGCACTATCTTGGAGATGCAAGCTGTCCTAACACATTTCAGATGCACGTAAACATCACATGCAAAAACACTGCATTAAAAAACTTCGATGTTTAATTACATTATTTTTAACTTACTCACTTTTATGAGGAGGCCTTATTTCTTTTAAACGTATGGAATGACAAATAAAGTCTTAAAAAATCACCCTGTCTTCCCAACAAACATTCCACAAAACACACACACGACGACGTTTAAACCAAAACCCATTTTTTTCGCCACCTTTCTTTCTCCACCCTCCATTATTTCTTTCTTTCGTTCTTTTTCAATTATCTCACAATTCTAATTCGCATTCGCATTCTCATTCTAATCATTTTTCACTCCACCGCCACCACTGAACACCGATGGCGCCTCGTCTCTGGTCCTGCTTCCGCCACAAGCACGCCGCCGGATGCCGTAACGTCGACGGTGGCTTCGAGGAGGAGGAGGAGGAGGCGTTGGCGGCTGTTGAGGATGGACCAATGCTGGTGGAGATGTTCACGTCGCAGGGATGCGCGACGTCGCCGGCGGCGGACCTGGTGCTGTCGCGGTTGGGGAGGGGCGACTTCCAGCTGCCGGTGCCGGTGGTGCTGCTCGCCTTCCACGTGGACTACTGGGACTACGTGGGCTGGAAGGACCCCTTTGGGTCGAGCCAATGGACCGTTAGGCAGAAGGCCTATGTTGAGGTCCTTGGGCTTGACACTTTGTACACCCCACAAATTGTGGTCCAGGGTCAGGCCCAACTCACTGGAAATGACGATACCGCCCTCGTCTCTGCCATCACCTCTGCGCCTAGGTTCCCTGCTCCTACCTTTCAGGTTATTTACCATCTCCATGCATTGCTTCTATGCTTTTCTCTATTTATTTAATTATTTATTTTTCCTTTAACTTATAATTTACAAACATCATGAATATTCAGGTTATAAGCAACTAGTTTTGCGTCAGTAATTGCGTATGTTTAGCTAATTTCAAGAAAGAAAATTAAATTATAGTGAAAATGTGGAATTTATAAACATTGAAAATATTTATGTGGATAAAGCATGGTTTTGATATGGGTGTAATGCTCACCAAATTTTTAGAAGCATACTTGTATTTATGGTCTAAAAATAAATTTACCTTAGCATTTGAATAAAAATAATCTTAAACCCACTTAAAACATTATCGTAATCTTACCCAAAAAATGTAATTGTAAAATTCCAATAAATTTTTTAATGTTAATTCTTCCAAACTTAGTTATATTTGAATTTAATTCATACCAGAGTCTAATCCAAAAATACCCTTTTTAACACAACAACATTAATAATGATGATAATAATAATAGTGCTCCAGAGACTGTGGGAGGAGAATTTGTTTTACTAGGTTGTGAATGCTTTACTCCATTATCTACTATTTGTTTGGATGATTGCTTTGTCAAAGAAGAAAGCAAACTACTATTCTACCAGAAAGCCCGTTTTGAAAAGTATTGTTGGAACCCTTCTGAATTATCATCTTTTACTCACAAAGAAGGATATGATATCATTTTTGCAAAGTGACTCTCTTTCCAGCTCATTCTTTTCTATGGATTGAAATATCACTAATATATTTTAGTATATATTTTTTACAACATTTTGTCATTGATTAAAATTACCAACTTTTTAATGGGATTCACTTTTTATTTGATGATTGTCTACTTAATATTATACTTGGTAATAGATTTAATTAATAAAAAGTGTGCTATAGAATTTATTGGTATAATTTATTTTAGCTGGAGAATGTGACTAACCAAATATAAAACGAGACAGATAGATATGTTATGGGCGTGAGTAGTGAATTTTTGGCAAGAAAATGTGACTCAAAAACTTTAAAGAAAAATAGGGGAAAAGAAAAGGAGGAACATAATTGATAAATCCTTTATTAGCTACTTTTGCGGCGCTTACCTTTCGGCTTTTGATATGCTTTTCTTGTTTATTCACGTTGTTTTGGCTAAGCTCGTGAATTTAGGTGCCAAAAGATTGATTACATCATGTATACGACTTTAGCATCAGGTAAACCTGAATGAAAGTAGTGGTAAATTCAAAACAGATGTTGACATGCAGGATTTTCAATCCTATTTCATCACCTCACACAACAAGTAGGAGACCCCTGCCCCCACCTAATAAATAAATGACAAAAAGAGGTTTCATCGGTTTAGGAAGTTGCTCTGTTCTTTTCATCATCAAAACAAGTTGAATCAAAGTCATCCATTTTTTGAAACCAGACACGTTACTGATTAGTTTGAAAGATTTTCTTCAAGTTCTGTAAAAGAAAGTTTAACTTTTTCTTACATGAAATCACTTGCTGACGAGGTAATTAAATGGGTTCCAACTTCCAAGGGAATGAATGATGTAACAATTTACAAAGTGAAAAAAAAAAAAAACTTTTTACTGTGTTTTTAACAGTTGAATGAAACATTGTTTGTTTGCTAGCAGGCAACTTTCAGTAGGCCTACATCAGCTTTTTTGGAAGTGAGTCTAAATGGAGCATTGATGACGAATGTGGACAATTATGGAGCAGATGTGATGGTAGCATTATACGAAACTGGTTTGGTTACGGACTGTCCTAGAGGGGAAAACAAAGGGCGTGTTCTATCCAATGACTATGTTGTTAGAAAACTTGAAAAGCTCTGCACTGTTACAGACCACCCTGCTAGGAAGAAAGTATCAGGAATGGTTTGTTTTTCCTTGTGGAATACATTCAACAGCACCAGGTGTGGCCTCGCAGTCTTTGTTCAAAGCAAATCACACCAAATTTTTGGTTCACAGAGTATTCATCTGCCTGATGATATATGAAACTCGGTAATACTAGTTATGTAATTTTCTGTTTACTGTCTTGTTCCAGTTCCTTTGTTAGGCTTATATATTTTGTACATGATGTGTTCTATTTTAGGATAACATTTGTAAAAAAGATTGAAATTAATTGTGTCTGAAATATAGCATACAGTTTGTTCCACATGCTACAACACAACTTCTGCAATAAAAGTTCCCAAAGACGTTTTCAAATCCACAAAGATGCCATCGACTGCATGTATTTACATGTTGTAGTGGCTACAGGGTTGTTGTTTTCTGTAATACATACCCTTGCAGGTTGCTAACATACTCTTAATACGTAGCATGAGTTTAGAAAAATTAAACTACGGTTGAACAAACTCTCTGATCATGACATGATGCACAAAAAATAAGATTTTTTTTATTATGAATGATTTGTTATTTCAAGATTATTTCACAGCAGATGGCAGTGAGGAATTGCATTTATTATACAAACAAGCAAACTCTACTATGTACAAATCGGACTGTTCCTCCAAAGAACAAGAATTTTGACAGTTATACAATGAATTTTCCACCAGATTGCGTTCTCAAACTACCAATAGGATGCCAACTAATTCCCCCCAACAGAGTTCTTTTGAAGCGCATCCAAGGTTGATTGATGGCAACAGTAGCATACCAATGATATCTTGATTGTGTTTCCCTGAAGAAAACAATTAGCTGGATGAACAAATTGCGTTTACACTGAATCTACTGCTTGAACTTGTTGCCGGGCCAGATACTTCTCTCTTCTCTCTTTCTATAAACATAAGGAAGCAATTTAAGATGTAAATAATAAAAAATACATTAAAAAAAAACTGAAATGAATAATTCATTCTCAGCATTATTGCTTACCCATTCATCAATCACAAGCCCTTCAGCAACAACACGAGGACCTGCCTCCGCAGGAGGCTTCTTCCGAGCTTCAACTGCCGCATCAGCTTCAGCCAACTGTCTTTTCAGTTTTTCCAAAGCCTAAAATCACCAGACTGTTATTTTTGCACATTAATCCAGCATGCCTGTGCTAGGACAATTTGAAGAAAAGTTAGACTTACCGGACTTTGCCGTTCTGGATCTATAAACACAACCCTCAATATTCGTTCCACTGCCACTAGATCCTTTTGTTCATCAAACTGCGTCACATAAGCCCAAAGGCCAAAGTTATTTATTTATTTTATCATTAACAAGTAACCTTGAAATCATTTGCCAAAAGCATGAGTAAATGAAACAGACTATAATCAATAAAACATAAGTTCACACTATAACGAAAATATCCTATAAACAAATACCCATGAAGAGATAAATGTCGAAGATTCATGTTAATTAGAAATATGACCAAATTATAATATAAGATATATACAAACATTACCTTCCAGGCTAGTTTCATGAGGCTTAATTAGACTTGATCCACTTTCTAAAATTAAAATCCTATTCAGAAGTTCAAGTTCGGTTTTCTTGCCTGTACATTTGCTCGACTCTGGAATTTATGTGAAGTCTCGTCATTTCTCCTCTTATTATGTGACTCTACTTTTCACTTTTAGATTCCCTTCACCCCAAAAAGATAATTAATATGATAATTCATGATAAACTAAGTAATGATAGTTCAATTCATCCAATACAAGATCCGATTTACTCCAAAGACCAAGCAGTTGAGAATAGTAAATATATCTACACATATGTTCTACCTAGATTGCGAATCTGTTGATCTAAACTATTCCGTATGATCGTATGTTTTATCTACAATTTAAAGGATATTCCATTAACCGGAGTCTTGAAATGCCTGTGCACTATGACTTCTCCAAATTTCCCAAACATCCTGTGTGGCTTCCAATTGGCCCAATTCTAAGAAGCATGCCGGTATTACCATGTAACCCAAGTCCTGTATCGATTATTTCCACAAACAACCAATCCATTCTCCCCGTATGGCTTTAAGGAGAGAACTACATAGCTTGAGTTTTGGGCAAGTATATCTACCTGAACTATTTTATGCTGTAAATAATATACACCGAGTTAATATTTTTCTGCTCTGTGAATTTAATTCTCTTCTTAGCAACACCTACCCTCCACCTCCAGACAGATATTCAAACCCATAAATGGATTAACGTGTTGTCTCTAGCAAACACGTTAACCCACTGTAGTAAGGTATGTCAGACAATTAAAGTAGAGCTTTTCCTTACGTAGTTAATTTCACATCTAATTCTCCAAACAGAATAATCAGAAAGTACAAGTTAGAAGGCTACCCGAGGGGAGAGGCTGTTGAGATATGTCAGAAAATTAAAGGAGACTTTTTCCTTACCAAGTAAATTTCTCATCTAATTCACCCAACAGAATAATCAGAAAGTACAATTTAGGAAGCAACACTCTCTCTTCCCTCCTGATGGTCTCTCATCAATAGGAGATTCAATATAACAACATCAGAAGGTACCAGACATACCAGCTCAGGTACATAGTCCACTCCTTCTTTCACTTTGAGACTCATGATTTTGAACTTCACCCTCTGCTTCTGATCCGACAACTTCTCATTGTTCTCAGGTTGCTCCACAAACTTGAACACTGAGTGAGCACCAAATTAGGAAAGAAACATAAACATAAGGAAAAAAATAACTAACAACGTGAATCGAAAAGTTGCATATTAAGAAATTACCAGTTGCAATCAAACTTTCCCCGGGAGCAAGAATCCCACCAGGAGGCCGCATGTAACAACTTTTTGGCGCCGTAGTTTGAAACTGAACCAACAAAAGTAAATCCATCACAAAAGTCGATTACGACAACGAGCAGATACATTTTATTTTTCCCCATTACACATCACAAACGGAAGCGCTAAAAACGCGTTTCAAATTTAGTAACACGTTTCAACCAAACGGTGTGCATGCAATGAATGATAAACAATTTTATTTTACATTCAAACTTCACCAACACGTACGTACGCACCTTGAAAGCAACGTGAGACTTGCTCGTGTTTTTCAACAGAACCGCGCTCCTCACCTGCTTCCCCGGTTCATCTTCAAAACAAACGAAATTTCAGCACAACAATAAACCAATTGAGAAATAAACAAAGAAACCGAAACCGAAACCGAAATCGGAATTGGAATGACTTTACATGGAAAATAGAGGTAACTGGAAGGATCGAGACGGAGTCTCCGGCGCGGAGGAAGCAGCGACCTGGCCACCGACGACACCGTTTTGGAGGACCTTTGAACGTTCGCTTCGGAATGGTTCGAAGACAACAATCCGTTCCGCGAACTCCAGAAGGGACAGAGCTTGAACAGCCGCGCGTCGGAGCTCGGGTTTTGGCGGCCGGAGATGGCCATGGGAGTCACCGGTGAGCGGCGGACGTAGCGGCGAGGAATTGCGATTGAACAGAAAAACGCAGCGTTTTGTTGTTACGGATTGGATTGGAATGTTGCAGAAGAAAACGCAGAAGGAAGAGTGTGAGAGTTTGTTTTCCACTGTCAACGACTTTATGCCCACGCTCCTGCACTCGCAACGTGTCCTTCAGGTAGCGTTTTATTTAATGCACACGCTCTTCCTCACTTATTATTAATTAAAAAAAAAACATATTTCATAATTAACTAGTGTCTCATAATTAAGATCTAATTATTTAATTTTGAATGTTATTTTATACTACTACTATGGTATTATGCTTGCAAGCAATGTCCTCTCACTTTTTCTTAACATTCTCAACAAACTAGTCTCCCTATAGATTTTAAGCATTAAATAGATTAGATTCCTTCCAATCCAACATGTTTTTTTTTTTATTTTCTTTTTCAAATGAAATATGTATTAAAAAAGGGTAAAATAATTAAAAGAAAAGAGGGATGGGTTAGGATTGAAGGGTGAAGGCATTAATGATGGGAGATTAAGTTAGGTGTGGGTTGATGTAGGGGCATTAACAAATGTGGGCTAGGTTTGTTGGTGTGGGTTTGTTGTTCGTTGGGAAATTGATTATGGGAATTATTATGACATTCCTTTGCTTTATCACAAAGAACCATTTCCCTTATTATTTTCCTACTACTTTCTATACTTCAACTAAGATATTTTATTCATTCAACTTTCACCCTTTCTTTCCATTAAAGCCTCATTCTTACTACACTTTTTCATTACAACTCCTCCTCTTTATTAATTTCAACTTCTTCTTTTTTCTCTCTTCACAGACCTCAAACCAACCAACCCACTTGGATTTGCCTTCATTTCATGCCACTAATTAATTACAAAGCCCAATCCATCAACCCTTTCCTTTTCAAATCTGTTAAGTTAGTCCAATAAGAGTCTGAAAAAAAACCAAATATTCAATTAGAAAATATCCATCAAATAAGAATTATTATAATTTAAAACATCTAAGAGTAAATAATAGTACTTTTTTTTTTCCAAAAGAAATGTCTAAAAAAACATAAAAATTG
>Ga0209389_1002708_pt1 | contig 13776 bp, 12 predicted proteins | sample CowpearedBW_FD_187526 | JGI IMG/M metagenome (GOLD analysis project Ga0209389, IMG submission 187526) | Root nodule microbial communities of legume samples collected from California, USA - Cow pea red BW (SPAdes) (version 2) | ecosystem: Host-associated > Plants > Roots > Nodule | place: USA... | reverse complement strand
TTCCAAAACTTCTATGTACTTTTTTTTTCTTCATAGTTAACATTCTTAACATCTTTGTCACATTGAATTATGAGTCATTCAAATCAAGTTGGATACACTTATTTTAAAAATATATTTAAATTATATTAAATCAATTTCTTAGTTTATAATTTATTCAATTGGTTATTATTTAATAATGATTAGTGTCATTATTTTTTGAAAACGGTGACCTAATTTCGTTTTATTTGATAGTAAAAATGTGATACAAATTAATTTTGTAGCTTGATGCAGAACTATTTTTTTACACAATTAGTTTGATATTTTCGATTCATTATCCAAAATTCAGGAATTTAAGTATAAACTTTGATTTGGTTGTTACAATATAAGTAGGGGTGACAATGCAAACAGACATACGAGCTAGCCTGCAGGCCTACAAGAAAAAATGTGAGATGGACTGAATATTTTAGTCTGCTGTCTTATTTAAGCCCGTCCCACATAACTCGCAGCCCGCATGGACCAACCACGAGTTTATCCGCATTTGGCATGTATAATCCATATTACTCAAAATTTCTAAAATCTTGTCCTTCTAACACAATATGTCATATATGTTTCTTCTAAGTAACTTGCTAATTCGCTTTTTTCTTCAAATCATCTAAAAATAATTCGTTCATTCATATCTAGCTATCCAAAAGTGGCTTCATTATTCATATATCTTTCTTGTTTAAGTTCACTTCAAAGTTATTTTTTATTTTCAATAAACTTGTACTCAAATTATTAAATGAGTCTGTATTTCTTATGCATCTGTTTAAGTCCACTAATTCGCTTTCTTCTTCAAATCATCTAAAAATAATTCGTTCATTCATATCTAGCTATCCAAAAGTAGCTTCACTATTCATGTCTTCCTTGTTTAAGTCCACTTCAAAATTATTTTTATTTTCAATAAACTTGTACTCAAATTATTAAATGAGTCTGTATTTCTTATGCAAGACCGACCAACTCAACTCACCAAGTCAAATATGGATTGCACCAGCTCCATTATCATTCCTATATATAATCCATCAATTTCACAAGAACCTAAGTAATTTTATTGGACTCCTCATCTATCTTTAATAATAGTAATAATTATGTAAATGTTAATCAATATCCTGATCAATAAATTAAAAAAAATTACTAATCAATCATTGAAAATAATATTAATAAAAAATATGATTAGATTCCTTAAACCCTGATTAGCGAGACCCGTGTTTGATTGGAAAATCAGTCAGCACTATTTCAATTACGAGATTCTGTCAACAGTTATTTTCTTGGAGGTTTTAAATTTTGTCCCTCTCCTGAATATTGCAATTCAATTATAGCCACATATAACTTCTGTGGTTAACTTGAAACAATTGCAAGTACCGATACTCTTCGTTAAATATAAGAAATTAGACATATAAAAAATGTGATTATCAGTTTTTTTTAGAAAAATTGAATATTGATTATTGTATTCGATATATTTATATATGTGAAACCGACACCTCTTTTTTTACATCTATCCGAATACACATCCAAATAACAAAAATGAAGCATTTTCATTATATATCTCATATTCCTTTAAGGCAAAATAAAAAAAATACAATTCGATGACGTCATATATCTGAAAAAAAAAGTGCAATTTAGGGACAAGAAATTGAGGGAAGAAAAAAAGTAAAAGTGGGAGCTTAAAGTTTGTAATTTGGGCCTTTCATATAAGATGCCAACCTTGTCTGGTGGTTTTAAAATGTGTTGTGTGATGGGTCCAATGGTTGTATCCCACAATAAGTTTGAGGATAGGACAAAAAACAAAAAAGACACGTTTGATAGATGGCAATGACTAAACAAAAACTTTAATTTATGCCGTCTTTTTTACCTAGCACCAAAGATGCACTTTTAAATGTCCAATCCAGTATGAGTTTGAAGAAATTAGGAACCACAAAAATAAATTGGTTTGTTTTCGTTTTCAGTTAATCTAATAGGTTTAAATACCTTTTTGGTCCTCATTTTCGTAATGTTTGTTACGAATGGTCTTCATTTTCACATAATGTTTAAAATGGTTCTCATTTTTACCGAATGTTTATAATGGTCCTCATTTTCGCAATTCGTGTTTTATTTAGTCCTTTTCTGTAGCACCGTTTAAATCATTAACGGAGCATTGTACATGTGGCATAATTTGTATTAGGATGTATTACGTGTACTGTACAGGTGGCTTAATACCCAACTGAACCCCACCTACATACACAAACTACACAAAATCATGGAGTAATCTAGAAACCATGCAGAACATCACAACAATGAAAGACAAACAAACCCAAAAATAGAATTACGAAAACCCTAACCCACGAGCAAACATAACCCAGAAAACCCTGAACCCACTTACCTCATTGATGATGATTAACTAGAAAATTGAAATGAAGAGTGCAACTGCAATCCAATGATGAAATGACAAGTATTAGCTGCTTCCTCTGCAAATCTGAACTCAAAAAAGACGAAGATAAAGAAATTTTCCTAATTGCAAAATTTTCCCTAAATTGAAAAATTAACGTTAATTAGCCATCTGTACAGTACACGTAACACACCCTAATACAAACCGTGCCACCTGTACAATGTTCCGTTAATGATTTAAACGGCATTACAGAAAAGGACCAAATAAAACACGAATTACGAAGATAAGGATCATTCTAAACATTCGGTAAAAATGATGACCATTTTAAACATTATATGAAAATGAGGACCATCCGCGACACACACTAATATTATTTATTTTTTTAAGATTTTGAAAAAACAAAATAGACAAACGAATGCCTAAATAGCAGACACGTGCTTCATGCAATAAGAAAATTTTACAGAACACTGTAGTTAGGATGTTAGTATCTTCACCTCATCGCCTATGCTCTCGCACTTATTTATGTTCACACTCCACGACATGGCATAGAAATGCCATGCACCCTGTTACGTTAAGGAGATTCTAACAAATCCTTAAAGTGTTTTTATATTCCAATTTATGATTAATTCATTCAATTAAACTCGGTTATACTATTTGTAAGCGATAAACTATTGAATTGCACGGGCAGTACTTTGCCTCGCACTGCTATACAGAGAGACACGAAAGAGAGGAAAACACAAAAACAAGTGATGGGTAAAGAGGAGAATTCACCTTAGGCCCTTTCCAACTTAAATCTTAAAACAATAAATACATAGATATATCCAAGAGAGAACTCATCAGAAAAACACAATAAGATATATAAAATGTGGACACCACTTCCAATCCAAAATATTAAGACATTAGTTGTGTGGACCTTAATTCTTATATGGTATTCAACATTTTTATTTCTATCCAATATAGTACTAGACTTAAATTCCCAGGCAGCGGTTTAGTTTAACTAATTAACACATAATTCCATTCTAACACAAAACTTGCACTCCAACTATTACCAAAATATTCCCAACGACTTCTTCTTGGTGCTATACAAATTAGTTTCTTCATAAATATTTATATAAAAACGCAAAATGAAATAATTTATCTCTTAAGTTAAAATCAGCTTTTTAGAAAAACTAGTCATTTAACTTCTTTAAAAAAATGGTTTTAACATGGCCTAAATTAATTATAGTTTATGGAAAAAGGTTATTCTATTTTCCTTTCTTATTTACTTCTATAAATGTCTATGGAAATATATTTTCAAACAAAACTTATTCAACCAAGAATATCCTAGAACATAAAAAACAAAAGTAAAGGACCATTGGGGGGGCATTTGCTACCGGTTTCTGGGGAGGGGGTTCATTCCTCCTTTCCATGTACTCATCTAGTATTTGCTTTAGTTTCAGGGTTATGCTTCCATTTAGTAGTGGTTGCAGATGACAATTTTCCCATGCAATATCTCTACAACATTCCCTTGTTTATTACCATGAAAGCTTCTCAGCATACGCTCCAATCCCCTGGTTTTGACCCCTTACTGAAACAGAACAAGAAAATGAACACAACTTCTCAGCCAAGACCACACAAAGCACACAAAAACGGAGCCAACATACTCACCAGATCTCCATCCCCGTATTGCACCAGTAATTAAACCTCTGATCAAACAGCATCACATGCAAGCTCCAAAATAGAAGCTACGTATCAAAACAGATGAACTATGCACAACCCCATCCTACCTGTTTAACACACAACATCCTGTCCCATCCGAAAACAGATATCGGAACCAAATAAAATTATCCGAATAAAACCTAAACCTCAAATAGCAGAAACTCAACTAAAATACAGACCGCTGCTGTGTCTCTTTACACACTATTACAGTTAGAAATACACAGTTTTTCTGTTCAGCCAGTTGGCTTTTCTTCTGTTAATACCGTTAGCTTTTCTTCTCTTTTTTGTATCTCCAGCCTTATAAATGGCTTTCTCATGTACTGATATTGTTGAGTTGATCAACAAAAGTGATATGCAAAGTTTGGTTTTCATAATCCGTGCCATACACACCAATACACACTATCAAGTCCTCCCGTTGTAAGCCACAATCAACCTCACCAACCATCTTAAATGCGGTTATTTTCAGGAAACAAACCATTTTACAATCAAACTAATCAGAAAAGAACACCATCAACCTCTACAAAAGACAACCCTCAGAAATCAACCTCCATTTTGACATTGTCACCATTCCTAACTGCAAACAACCCAGACATAAACCACAACCATGAATAACTATCCTGCCCACATAAAAAAACCGCCCCAGTCCTAGTCAAACCCCAAGCAGATCCACTGTGACACTGTACCCACACTCATGCTTGTGAGTGTCACTCAACAAAAAAACTAATGAGATGCATTCAGTCGAATAGAGTGCAATTTTTGTGAAGGGTAATTTGTGTCATTTTCCAAAAATAAATAATGACACAACTCATTAATCTCTATCTTGCTCAAAGGTCCAACCTTGGTCCAAGCTTGGCCCAAGGGTTAGCCTGTAAATATGGTCCCACAACAAAGAATTGAATATGGTTTTGAAGTTGCTGTTTGTCAGGGGATAGTTGACTTTAAGGATGATCATTGATCGTTATACTAAAGTCATTCACATTCGTGAAAAAAGAAATTACAGATGGCCAAAATAATGTGGCGTATAAAATGCAAAGCAAGAAGATGAAGGCGTCATTGGGCAGAAATTTATATATGGTAAATCACTATAGCATGTAAGCAACACATGTTTTAGAGAAGATTATGAAACAATAGCACATTCAGGTCAAAAATGACAGACAAGGCTACAAACCCAGCCCCTGTAGATAAACAGGAATATACATAATGCAACAAAGCTAAGATGGTGAAAAACTCACATATGTTGAGCCGGTTATGTATGACACAATAACTGTTATGTCATCAAGCTTCCCACCATAATAATGGAACCCAGCCTCCTGGGCTGCAGTAGCAAATGGTGTCTGTCTATTCCTGTCCAGTGCTCGCTGACGAGCCAGTGCTGCTATCTTCTGAGCAGTTACTTGGGGTTCTAGTCCAGCTCTAACTGCATTCAAAACAACTTCAGCAACCTCATCATTGTACAGATTGTCAAACAATCCATCGGTTCCAGCAACGACAACATCTCCTGGTGCTCCAGATATTTTGAATACCTGGATATGTGATTGTGACGGGTGTGTTAGTCTGTTTGCTTTCCAGAGATATTATATGAACTTGTTTTGAAATACAGAAACTTAATATGCTACGAGGCTTCCTATGAAAAAATTCTAGGATGTTAACTGTGCCAAGACCCAAATAATACTCTGCAGGACAATTTCAAATTAACATTTAAAAGGAAAGAGGAAACTGAAGCAAATAAAAATTTGATCTGCAAATCTGATAGGAGCCTAGCAACCATGGACCCAACTGCATCATCAAATGATTTTCCTACGACGGATATTTAAAACAAGAACCAAGCGTAGTACGAATAGTCCCTTTGGATGGGAGGACTTGATGCACTAAGGATCTCAGAATCTATCAAAGATCCTTAGCAATGAACTGCCAAACTGCTATAGGATAACTATTAAAGTATGTTATTTCCTTTGTGATTCTGTTTTGCTTTTTCCTTATATATGGATGTATGATTTACCATTATGAATAGACAAGAAGCATTATTCAGAAATCATTCTTCCCTAAATTCCTTGGGAGGTGACATTCCGAGCTTCCAATTCAGAAACATTTTCTGTTCTCATATCAATTGGTCCTTTCAGTGGCATCCATCATGGCTGACCCTAACCAGATCCGTGCTCAAACTCAGGTTGAGGCGCTGGCTCGTATAGGGGGAGATGTTGTAAAACTTACCCAAAACCAAATTACCCTCACAACTGATCAGAGCCCCCTCCATTCCAAACTTGATGACCATCAGTCATGTTTCCAACACAGAAACTTACTCTACGTCATTTACTTCTAGCACTAGTTCTCACCCTCACCGCCCTTGATGTTTCCCATTTTGATGGATCCGATGATATGCTTAGGATATTTATCCCAATTATTTCATGCTACCTCTACTGGTGAACGCTTCCCAAATAGCAGCCTTCTAACTTAACAGCCCTGCACTTAGTTGGTATTATTGGATTTATAGCAATAACCAAATCTCGTCTTGGGCAGATTTCCTCTAAGCATTGAATTGCATTTTGCGCCTTCGTTCTATGATGACCCTAAAGGTACTTTGTTTAAACTCAACCAACATGATTTTGTTAACAACTGCCTCTCCAAATTCGATAGTCTTGCTAATCATACTGTCGGCCTCGCAACCTTGTTCCTTGAGTTGCTTCATCTCCAACCTCTCTGTCAGCATACACCATGAGGTTAAAGCACTCCAGCCCTTAACCCTCATCCAAGTTGTTATCTTCGCCAATTTACAAAAGGATAATTTACTTGAAGCCAAAAAGTTTCACCACCCTTGATCCCCCTCTTCCCATCACACCACCTTGGCCCCCTTATCCTCTCTACTTCAGTCGTTACCCTTCCTACCCCTACCAAAACACCACTCAAACACCTCACCCCAATTGAATTATTAGATTGTCCCAATCGTGGTCTTTGTTACACTTGTGAAACCTTCCCACAAATGCAAATCTAAATTCCTCCTATTTGTGGCTAACAAAGATATCCCACATGGCCCTGTCTCTCATCTTCCTCTTCTTGATACCAACCCTTCCAATGACCTAAGCAATTTTGCTACTTTCTCTGCGCAATGCATTGTCGAGATTTTTAATGGTCACAAAGTTCTTGTGTTGTTGGTGCCGATAGCAGTCATAACTTTATCCAATCTTGCATGGTTCATTCTCTCAACCTCACTTCTCAAGCTACCACACAGATGAGTATCATGGTCAGTGATGGCAACAAACTTACTTGTTCCACTATTTGCAAGGGCATTTTTCTATTTCTCTTAAAATGCATTGCTTTTAGGTTGAGCTTGTCATAGACACAGCAAGAGCTGATATTGTTTTTTGCAGTAAATTGGCTTAAGGCCCTCAACACAATTGTTATGCACGACTCTCGTCTTACCATGCATTTTATACAGGGTCGTTCTGTCCCAACTGAGATTATTCATATTTAAATTAAACGTCTCCTAAACACTTACCAAGCCACAACCTACTTTCATATCCAACTTCAGCACAATTCTAATTTCCTTATTCCTAACCCTTCCTTCTTAAACATTGATCAAGCCACGACCTACTTGATTCCCTGCAAACTAAGATCACAAAGTTTGCACCCATTTTTCAGCCCTTCACTCCTTACCCCCACCAAGAACTACTAACCACCACATCTACCTCTTTCTCAGTATTGCCCCAGCATATGTTTGATCATACTGTCATCTATATTTTTCGAAGCAAGAAATCAAGCATCAAATTGGCTGGATTCAACCAGTCAAAGTCCATTCTCTTTTCCAGTGTTACTAGTATAAAAAGAATCAGACATGGCGAGTATGCATGGATTTTTGTGCTCTAAATGCGCTTACGATCAAGGACCGATTTCCAGTTCCCACCTTAGACAAGTTCCTTGGAGACTTGGAATTTGCTTCAGGTTTCACAAAAGTTGACCTTGCTGAAGGGTTTCACCAAATTCGCATGGCCCCTTGATGATATTCCAAAAATTGTATTTCGTACTCACAAAAGTCAAGGAAAAAGCTAGGTATCACAAGTGTGAAGGAAGCATCCGAAGTGTGACTCAAGTATAGGAAACATGGATAAATCTAAGTCATTGATCTATGTCTAAACTTCGAATCTTAAAATTTAAATTTTCCCACCTTGTCTAGTTCAAATTTCGTTCACACTTAAACTAGATTCTACATTTACATTTCAGGTTACGCATATTAGACTGTCATTTAGGAGATGATCTTAAGCTACAAATAATTGTCTCTTCTCTTTGTAAGTAACTTCTAAATATATGAGAATTGAGAGAGATTTTCCAGAGCACTTCTAGAGTTCTTTGAGACAAGAGAGTCATCTTTTTCCTTGAGTCTTATCTTGGATCATAAGATCAAGTGGCAATCAATTCAACCCTTATCTTGAATATCTTTAAAGTGGTGGGGCTTCCTCCATCAACCCATAAGTTTCTCTCTTACATTCTTTTCTTATTCATCTTCTTTGCGGAATTGAAAGTGTTTTATCTTCATGTTTTGTTCTCCTTCTATCTCCATTCAATAAAAGCAAGGTAAGCACAATGTCATTGTCAATGCTCTTTCTCGCGTGCACGACTGTAAAATGGACTCTAGTTAGTTGGATTCTCTCCATTCTACAATTTCATCTTAGAAAATTTGAAGCAATAACTACCTCCTTCAAACGCAACTTGTTCCATCAAACAATAGGTCTCTCTAAGGTAGTATTTGGCTTCCTAACAATTGTTCTTTCATTACCTTGCTAGTGACTGAATTTCACACTTCTACCTTGGGTGGCCATATGGGAATTGCAAAGGCTCTTAGCTAACTTACCAATTTCTTTTGGCATGCAATGAAGTACGACATCACCCAAATCATCACTAATTATTCAGTTTTCCCACAAGCAAAGTAGAACACCAAGATCCCCAGTTTATTGCAACCAATACCTCCTCTTACTATTCCCTGGGAGGTTTGTCTTTTAGATTTCATAACCGGACTTCCACCGTCTTCTGGTTTCACCATTATATTAGTTATTGTTGATCATTTTTCAAAAGGTACACATTTTCGTCCTCTCCCTACACATTTTAATGACTACAACAAAGTTGCTCTCATCTTCATTGATATGGTTTGCAAACTTCATGGGTTCCCAAGAAGTCTTATCTTTGATCAAGACCCTTTCTTTATCAACACCTTTGGCAAAAGCATTTGAGGTTGAGTTGTACCGCTCCAATTAGTATAGCCTATCACCATCAAAGTGATGGCAAGACCGGGATCCTTAAAAGGGTGCTTGAGCTACATCTTTGTGCTTATGTCCATAGTCAGCCTTCTAAATTGCTCAAATTTCTCAGCCTTGCATAATGGTGATATAATAGCACCTCCATTTTGCTACAAGAATCACACCTTTCAAAGCCACTTTTGGGAAATCTCCACCCATCATTCCTGTCTACTTTCCTAGCTCCTCCTCCACATTGAAATTGTTGACACCCTTCTTTCTTCATAGGAAAATTTACTTGCCTCTCTTACTTACAAATTGCATAAGGCTTAACAAACTATGAAGGCCTATGTTGATTCTCACTATCATCATGTCTCTTACAAGATTGGTGACCGGGTATAAGTAAAATTGTACCCTTACCGTCAAGTTTCTATTTTGGGATTCCCTTATAGAAGTTGAGAAAATGCTTTCATGACCCTTTTGAGATCATGAAAGTTGTAGGTCATGTTGCTTGTTGTTTGGTTTTGCTCGAATTTGCCTAGAGTCATCCAATTTTCCACTATTCCTTACTCAAATTACCTCATAGACCCTTTCCCACTACTAAGGATCTTCCTACTATCTTTTCTAGTCCCAAGTTAATTATCCAACCACTGTCCATTTTGGATTCCAAATGGGAAATACTAGTGACCGTCCCCGTGGTCCAATGGCCAAGACTCCCTCCTAAAGACATCACTTGGGAGGATTAGGCTGACTTGACTGCCACTTACCACCTTGAGGACAAGGTGGTTTTCCAAGAGCAAGGGAGTGATAGGAGTCCAGCAACCATGGACCCAACTACAGCATTAACAAATGGGCCTACAGTGGATGTTAATAAAAGGCCCAAGCGTAGTACCAAACCTCCCTCTGCTTGGGAGGACTTCATGCACTACAGATTTCACAATCTATCAAAGGTTCTTCGTAATGAGCTGTCAAATTGCTATAGGATTATTTCCTTTACCATTCTGTTATGATTCTGTTTTACTTTCCCTATATATGGATTTATAATGCACCAGGAAACATTATTCGGAAATCGTTCTTCTCTAAATTCCTTGGGAGGTGACATTCCCAACCTCCAATTCAGTAACATTTTCTGATCTCATATCCAAGTCATCTTTCATGTGCTTAATATAGAAAAGGAAATATTTAAAATGAGATACACCTTTCATTTTCACTCCCCTCTCCCTATATTTTCTTTCATTTAAAAGTAAATAAAAACCCTCTTTATTATTATTATTACCTTTACCAATCAAACCTCACGTTTTACGAAATCAACCAGAAAATATAATTAGGATATGAAAGAAATTTCAAATGCCAATCTTTCAGTTTGTTCACATTAATCACAAGAGATTGGAGGAAAGTTCTGCAAACTCTGTTTCATGGCACCAGAACCATCCTGTCAGAAACAGTAAGAGTTGAACTATACTGTCTCAACAAATAGTCCCTGGAATGCATGCTATCAGAAACGGGTAAGAAGGTACAGTCTCAAAAAATAAGAGCCTCAAGTTTGAAATTTCCATATTGCTAATGTAATGTCCTTAGAAGTAAATCATGTGTGAAATTAGTGACAACATACCTCACCAGAGCTGGGTAGATCACATCCATTGCCACTCTCCAGTTGGTACGTAAAATTGAAGTCATGCTGTTGAACAGGGGACCTGAAAATGGTGCATCCATCTCTAATCACAATGAACCCACTGTCACCTAAATTAATGGCATGCAGTCCCTGGACAAAGAAACCAAACATAGTAAGCAAATCCATCATTTGATTTACTCTTTCACTTCCTTTCATATTAAAAAAACTAGCTGCCCATATTTTACAGGTTGTGAACTGATGGGCTTCAGACAATCACGATGCACACTGAAACATCTATAACTTAGGGCTTAGGAGCAGGTTAGACAAGAGTTAAAGATATGTGTGTATGTATTCATGCCTGAACTGTATATTAAAATGAGTATAGTGGAGAACAAATAACACCAAATTCATGAAAAACAAGATGGAAAAACTGAGCAAGCTTTAATTTTGTTTCCCCTATTCCATTTAGATATTGATTTCAAAGGAACCTAACAGTAAATACATGCTAAACTCATCACTAACACGTAACAGTAAGTCTGATCCTGGACGTAGATAAGAATCTAGTTTTTATTGTACAAGATTTTACATTAGACATCATATGACGTAAAAATACAGATGCTAGGGAGATGCATAATCTATGTTAATGTAATGTTGATAAAGTCAACAAGGTGAAAAAAAAAAAACTATTTAATATATAGCATTAAAAATGCTTACGAAATCCAGACACATCGAGTACTGTCCAACAGATAAGGAAGAAAACCATTCATGTGACAAAATGGAGATGTTGGGGAGGGAGATGCATGATCTAATGTAATGTTGGTAAAGTCAAGAAAGTGAAAAAAAAAACATTTAATTTATAGCATTAAAAATACAATTAAAAAAGTCTGCACACATCTAGTGCTGTCCAACACAAAAGGAAGAAAACTATTTTGATAGAAAAAATTTAAATAAAAATAACATTATACCGTATCAGTAAGGGCAATGATACAAGCCGTTGATGAACCCTTGGCCTTCGTAAATGAGTGAGCCTTCTCTAAAACACTTGCGGGATCAACAGAACCTTTTGGTTCCTCTTCAACTGCTCTAACAGAATGGGACATCAGTTCTTGAGCAAAAAGTCCAGCATTAACACCAACGTCTGCCCAGCCACCTACACCATCTGCAACACCAATCGCTTGTTCATCTACGCAAATAAAATGTGCATCCTCTCCACCATAGTCCTCCTTATCCGGATGTGGTAGGTAACATGACCCGGAAAACAACTTCAACTTCTCAGGACCAAAATTTGTTCTGAAAAAAGCATCATTATTTAACATATCTACCTTGTAATTGTGGGAAACATAAATTAAAAGAGGAAACCTCGTCTCCAATCTTGATACTAAATGTGTAGGTAGGGCCATTGTATCCCCTAACTCTGGTAAAAAAATTACTTCACTTCTGTCTAGAGAAAAACGTCACTCACACTTATACCTTCTCATAAACTTATGCAAATAATGTTTTACCATCGCTCAACAAAGTCATAAATTAAAATAACTTGAATAAATGACTAAATAACTCTAAAATAAAAACATCATACTTAACTCTCAGCCACTTTAGTACAAGATGTTCATTTTTAACACCATTACACAAACAAAAAGCAGGGTAAAATATATTTGAAGTCTCTCAGGTTTCGTTCTAAAGTTTTTAATCTCCATACTTAAAAATAACGATTCTGGTCCTAGCTGAACTCCATAGGGACAAAATGATAGAGGAACCAAACTACTTATAATCCTTTTAAGCGTGCATTTGGTTTCCGTTCTACGCCACCAGACTAACGTCAAGTTCGAAACTACGGAGAGAGTAGCTTTCACGTTTTGTTTTTTCCATTTTGAAGTGAAGATGCAAGTGTAGTGAAACAGTGACTAAAACCAAAAACGAAGAGTCTACAACACATCTTACCCTAAAAGTATTCTAAAGCAAACGACACACTTAAATTCAGAGAAGAAAACAAGGGTTTACAGAGAAAGACGTACTGGTCGAGTGAAAATGTGGAGGACGAAAGGTGTTGAACATGAGGCGTTGTATCGGCGGAGCAGCAAGGAGAGGAGGAGCGCTTGGTTCCAACAAGGAGCGAGCTCGGATTCCAACTCCTCCAAGTTGCATCGGAGGTGGAGCAGCCGAAGTTCAAGAGACTGTTCAAGGGTTGCAATCTTGTGAGATTGACGGTAGCTCGCAAAGCGGCGCGGCGCGTCCTGTCCCGGAAGCGAACGCCGGAGGGCTTGGCGGAGACTTCGTCGAAGTAGACATCTCCGAGAAGAACGGCATTGGAAGTGGAAGCTGCCATGGAATGCGGCGAAATGAGAAGTGAGAAATGAGAAACGTGAAGATGAGATGGAAGAGCAGCAAGAAGCCCCGAAGATAGAGGAGATGGTCTCGGTTCCTCTGGAGCCTCAAAATCTTGCGATGGGAGATTGAAAGAGACAAAACTCCGACTTCTACTCCAATGCTTGGCCTCTTTATTATTAGATCTCTATTTCTCTATCTTTTCTTTTTCAATTCAAATTTGAATATTTTGTTTTCATTTATTTATTTATTTATTCATTACATTAAAACTCTAAGTCCCGCTAAAACAATGAACACAGCTCCATAACACAGCAAATAAAAATTAATACAGTACGATAGAATTAAGGTTTAATAAGTTATTGGTCTTGATTTATTTGATAATTTTTTATTGTTTCAGCTAAGTCTTTGGTTCATATTTTAGTCTCTTAATTAATTTATAACAGTTAACATAATAGTTAGTGAGAATTTTACTTAATCTAGAAAATCAATTATAAAAGTATAGAATATCAAAAATTCGGTTTAGTGTTTTTTTTTTTTAATAA
>Ga0209389_1002706_pt1 | contig 13781 bp, 10 predicted proteins | sample CowpearedBW_FD_187526 | JGI IMG/M metagenome (GOLD analysis project Ga0209389, IMG submission 187526) | Root nodule microbial communities of legume samples collected from California, USA - Cow pea red BW (SPAdes) (version 2) | ecosystem: Host-associated > Plants > Roots > Nodule | place: USA... | reverse complement strand
GAGAATACGTAGGACCAAGGTCAATCCTTGTCGGGCCCAAAAAACAAAAAAATATTATTTTTGTTTCTTTTTAGTTTTTTTTTGTCTTATTTTTTTTTTTGGGAAAAGTTAATATTTTGAAAACCACATCAACATTGCATTTTTTAATTAAAGGTACCGCCCTTGGGTGGGCGCGATAGGGTGCTAACACCTTCCCTACGTGTAACCGACTCCCGAATCCAAAATATGGTTTTTCGCAGACTTGTCTTATCTTTATGGTTTTCCATAGTTTTCCAGAATAATTATGGTGGTGACTCCTAAATCTTTTTTAAACCCATTTCTTTTTTCGATTCGCCTTCCCGTCGCGATTCCGGTTGCGACAACATGTACCCTAGCTACAGACGTGTCTTGCATTAAAATACTTCCAATCAATGTGAGAATGTACGCTCTCGCATATTGAGCAATAACATCATTGTTTGCATTCGATGGAAGCAGTTGGAAAGTAGTGTTTAACCAAGATACTCTAATTGAGTTTCCTCTTATCACCGTCGGTGGTGGAATGACACCTAGATGTTCATGGAAGGTGGAGAATATGTCTTGAACCGTAATGGGACCAGTGACCACATCTCTGTCTATCGGTAGGTCAAGGAGGACGACTACATCCTCTAGTGTCACAATGGTCTCTCTATGGGGGAAGTGAAATGTGTGAGTTTCTGATCTCCACCTTTCTAATAAAGAACTGATGAGGAAGTAGTTGACATCCATGTATTAGATATACAAGGCGTGTCCGAATCCAGCCCGTTGAATTAAATTTATGACACGGGGATCAAGTATATCCTGGTTGTTTAGTATCCAAACTCCAGCTCTTCTCGGTCTAAGAACTCGTTCCCATCCTTCCCATAAGTCGTGAGTGATATGTTCATGTTGAAGCCGGAGTAGTGGCATATCCCGAGGTAGGCGTCCATTTTGTGCCATGCTAAACGTGTTTAAAAATGCTAAATAAAAATTAGAACATAAGTCTGGAAATTAATTGAAAACAAAATATTAAATGATACTTAAACCTTGAAAGTAGAAGCAATGAAAGGAGTGGTGAAAACTTGAATACTCTCCCACTGCGCGCAACTTCATAATATTTTCTGCCAGTCCAAGCTCAATGCACAAAGTGATGAATATGCGCGCAAGTTGAAAGTATTTGAACCAATGCTAGCATTTTATTCACGTGAATGCACAATACAGTTGTCCATCAAGCTTTAAAAGCTGTGTGCAATGTGGTTGTCAGGGCATTCAAATAAAGCTTTAAAAGCTGCCACCATTTTGGACCATTGCATGCAAATTTTGAACTGTGCATGGCATAGGGAGTAGGAGGAGTCTCTGAATTCCACTATTTACCCTGATTTCGTGGTCTGGTGCAGCGCAAAGGTCAAACAGTCAAAGAAATTAATTGCGCCCATGATGGTGTCAGTGTTTGATTAAAGGCGAAGTCGCCATTAAAGCGGACGACAACCAATTGAAGTCGTCATCAGTGCGGACGACAACCAATTGAAGTCGCTAGGCAACCTAACGGTTTCGCTTTAATGTCACCAAAGCCATCCTAACATGCACCGGTTTCAGTTATTTTTAATTAATGAAGTCGTGTGGTTTAATTAATGAAGTCGCGTGGTTTTAAGATAAAATTGTTGGCATTAATAGCGACTTCAACGGATACATTACAAATTTATTACAAAACCGTTGGCATTAATAGCGGTTTGTGTGCAGTAATAAATGTGTTGCTAGCCTGGGCACAAATTAAGAATTAGGGTTTCTAAAAATTATTTATACTGATTTTAGTAACACGCGAGACTACTTCATTTCTTTCTTACCTTAATATTATTATTCATCTCTTCATCAAATTTGCACACAAATGACCAATCAATTGAATTAATATCCAAATATTTTGTCTGATTTTAGTGAAGATGAGTTGGTTACCAACCAATATACAATCCATACAACAGATCATAGTGGCTCATCAAGTCACACCTCATTTGAAGCTTCAAATCCAGTGACTAAAAATTTACTATGTATTGGCATGTCTTTTGACATAAAAGAGTCGACAATGTCATATATCAAGCAATACCATATTGACAATGGTTATAGATTTGTCGTTGTTGAGATCAAATCTAAAATTTATATGTCGATGTGTCAACTACAAAAAAGGCTGCCCGTGGCATTTACGGGCTGCTTATAGTAAGCGGAGTTTGAATTGGGAAATTAGAAAGATTGACGGATCACACACGTGTTTGTCAACTATGCAACCTGCAGATCATATCAATCTTGATTCTAACCAAATTGGTTCTATTGTGATGAACTTTGTAAAGGAAAATCCTTCCATACCTATCAAAAGTTTGGTAGCTGAAATTAAAAATCGTTTCGGATATTCAGTTTCATATGACAAAGCTTGGAATGGTAAGCAAAAAGCGCTTGCTAAGGAGTTTGGAGATTGGGAAGAGTCTTACAATGAACTTCCCTGGTGGTATCAAGCTGTACAAGAAAGTAATCCCAACATAATAATTCAATGCACTGGACCTTCTGTACTTGTTAGTGGCCAACCTGACCCTTCTTGCTATATTATGGAACGCGTATTTTGGTCTTTTGGACCATGCATCCAAGGGTTTAATTATTGCAAGCCAATTGTCCAAGTAGATGGCACATTTCTCACAGGAAGATATCAATGGACATTGCTAACAACACTAGCTCAAGATGGGTCACGTAATATATTCCCTTTGGCCTTCGTGATAGTGGAAAGAGAAACAAAGGAGGCCTTAATATGGGTTTTTCAACTCTTAAGGGAGCACGTTACACCACAATCAAATCTCTGCTTGATAACAGACAGGGGGAAAGGCATATTGGCAGCCCTACAATCTGAAGAAGTACAATGGAAAGCAGATGGATTGCAATCATTATACTGCATACGTCAAATTGCTTCAAATTTCAACAAAAAATTCAAGAATCACGAATTGAAAAACCGGTTAAAGAATATGGGTAATAAAATTTTTCTTTCATTCACCATATTCAATAATTAAACTAACTAATATAATTGCATTTTTACAACTTACGAGGTGAAACAACCCATATTGGATGCTAAATTGGCGGCTTTGAGATCACATTCACCTGAAGTGGCATCTTGGATCAATAGGATACCACTACAAAAATGGACTTAGGCCTACAATGGGGGTAGTAGATTCGGACACATGACAACAAACATGGCAAAATGTATGAATTCTGTTTTAAAAAGAGTTCGTTCATTACCAATTTGTGCTCTAATTAAGACAACATTTGAAAGGACCGCAACATGGTTTGTTGAGAGAGGGGTTAAGGCAAACTCCATGTTACGAGCAAGCCACCAGTATCCCGAGGAAATTAATACTATTATTAGAAAAAATCAACAAGCGGGAATGTGTCAAGTGCGTCGATACTCAAGAGAAAATAATGAATTTCAAGTTCAAGAGATGTTTTCTCCACATGATCATCGCCTACCAATGTCTTTTACAGTTAAATTAAATGATTGGTGGTGTGATTGTGGCCATTTTCAAGCTCTTCGACTGCCTTGTCATCACATAATAATTGTTTGCTCTTTCTCGCATATAGACCTAACCTCATACATCCATCCAGTTTATAGCCTCTACAACATCAGCAAAGCATATGAAATACAGTTTCATCCGGTTAGGAATAAAGAATATTGGTCCATATACACCAGACCAAATTTCATTCCAGACCCAAACATGCGTCGTAGGGTAAGGGGAAGACCACCAACTAATGGAATCCATAATGAGATGGATGAACCAAATCCAAACAGACGAAACAAATATTCATATTGTAGAAATGAAGGACATCATAGGGGAAATTGTCCCTATCATCAATAATTTATTACTTTATCCAATTTTCTAGTTATTTTTATTATGTAACTTTTATTATATTATTTTTATTATGTAATTTTTATTATGTATTTTTAGACTGCGAATTTTTATTATGTTATTTCTATTATGTAATGTATTTTTTAAAATTAATTTATTATACCAATAAAAGAATTAATTCTCAACAAATTAAATATATTAACTACTCTTAACAAAATTGTGTACAAAAAATTTATCAAATCTAAATGGTTAAAAAAACTGAAAACTGAAAATTTTTAAAAGATAAAATAAAACTGCAACGAAAAAAAAAATCAAAAACTGAAACCGATCTCCTGTCGGACGACTTCAGTGTCATTGTCATATGTGCAGAAATCGGCCTCCTGCCTAACGACTTCATTTTTCAAAAAAAAAAAAAAGGGGAGGGGGAAACCAGTTTTGGTGAGAACGACTTTACCTTTAATGTCGTCCTCCACTGACGATATGACCCAATTTTAGAAAAAAGAAATAAATATCGGTCAAAAGAACAAAAAAAAAATCCTTTTATATTATTCTATGTGATGTTAATTGAATTAAGTATATTTATTAAATGGAACTTTACGCACATTGTGATACACATATAAATATATATTAATAGTGATGTTTCTGACAAATGAATCATCAATATCATCATCGAAAAGTCATAGATAATATGGATCATATATACATCTAATTAATAAAATAGTGAAATAAATTGTGTAACAACTATATTGTTATCATTGTTTAATAATTTTGGTTGCGTGAGTTACACATATGTCATCTATTACCTAATCATCTAAAGGAAGATTGACTAGATTGACTTGGGCTCAGCTGTTCAAAGACAATTAAAAATAACTCACTCAAATTAAACTCGATTAAGTTGGTTTGAAGACAATTAAACAAAAGAAACTCAACCTAAGGTATTTGAGTTGGGTTAGTTAGATTGAATGTTATCTTCTAATCAATCAAATAACCAAAACAATTGAAGTAAATTGCAGGTGAAAATACCAAACCTTACCATTATATAATTATTTTTCACATTATCACTAATCAAAATGCAACGATTGTTCTATTATTATACTAACTTTTCAATTTTGGTCAAGCGTGTATGGTGAAGAATGAACAAGAAAATTAAGTTGAATCAAAGTTGGTTGTCCATAATACGAGTCAACCAAGGCGAAGATTGATCGCGTAAATCATTCAACTACGTGTCAATGCAGCGAAACTTCTAGCAGCGTCCACCAAGACACCGCATACATACAGAAACTTCCTGAAAAATCCAAATCAAATTTCCTACGACTCTTCCTTTGCACCTATTCGTCTAATTCCATATAAATACTCATATATCATCCTTCCATCGTCACAGACACAACAACCTAAGCAAAATAACCGACACCACTGTTTTCAAAATCCCCAGAACACAACAACAACAACAACAACATGTTTATGTCTATGTTCAGCCACTTCGAGATCACACAGGGCCAGAACTGGAGGTTCTCGTTGGGCCTGGGCCCGGTGAAAGGAGCCGATTCCAAACCCAACTCCGACGGCACTTCTTCCTCCGCAGAGTCTAAAACCGCAAAAAAAGATCCGAATCAATCATCAACCGGTGGATCCAAGCAAAACCCGACCCGTTTGAAGCCCAGGTTTGCTCCAGAGTTCGACGGGTTACACTGCTTTGAATCCATAGTCCCCTGTTAGACGGATTCCTTCGTCTCCAACCATCTCAATTTGTTTTGTAATAATGACGTTGTATAAAAAAAAAACGAGACAATTCAATTCAATTCAATTAATTTTTTACCGTATAGTTTAATCAACGGTTGAGAAAACTTGTTTGTATACCAGAAATGGAACTATGTTTATCCGTAACTTAAAAATTGCTCATGGCCATAATTGCAGTTCTACTTTTTTACCAGCAATCTTCGTCAATCATCGCGTAAAAAAACTGGATATATAAAAAAACTGCTAAGAATAAAAAAAAATATATATATTTTATATATTTTAAATTACAGTGATTGAATCGTACTCCCACAGCAAACTGCTTCCATTAAAGGCAATGAGACAGTATCATGTATATATATTTTTTTTCTGCCAATTTCCTCCACCACACAATTCATTTAGGTAAAGGGATAGCAAAAAGGTATTTTGGTCGGTGATTACTTATTTAGGTAAAGGGATAGCAAAAATGTGAAGCAGGTGCAGATTTTCTTTCAGTAGGTAGTGCTCATTGCTACCAAAATAGTGTCCTTCTAGTTTTCCCATTGCCGACCATAGCTGTTTGGATTTGATGGTCTCTACTCCGCTCTCCTTCAAGAAACTGAAAACCGACCACGATATCAAAGGTTGATATATCTTTTACTGTCCTTCATCAGAGTCAACAAAGGAAGGAAAAACATGTTTTCTGCAAGAAAACAGAAAAAAAAAATGGAACGGGAAGAACTGAAGGGGCGGTGTACGATAGAAAGAAGTATGAGCTAAATGACATGTGCGGTTCTCATACAACAATGACGTGCCATTCTTTCAACAAGAGTTTCATGAAATGACCCCAGTAATCCTTTAATCAAATGTACATGTTTTTATTTTTGGCATGGTTGGTGCAATGATGAGTAACTTGTGTTTGCTACGGACCTTACACAATTTCTGCAGAGATTGATAAAATTGAAATTACTTTTTCCCTTATCAGAATAGCGTGTTTGAATCACCTAACTTCTTTACACTGTTTTATGTAATGGGTTAAATAGAACTTTCTTGTATTATTGTGTAATCATACAATCTATTTTTAGCTTACAAATTATCTTGCACGTATATATGCTTGTTGAAATAGGACTTGAAATTCGGACTTCACGTAGTGAGTCGCCTAAAGTAAACAATGAATCAACAATATGCAGGTGTTTCATCTTAAGAAAAGCTTCACCATGAATAGAAATTAAGGTTAATAACAATTTATATGTACTCTTATCTCTTACTGATATTTCTTTTAAAAGACAAAACTCTTAACTTACAAGTTTGACAGACTTAAACAGGACTATTAGATCCTATCCACACACTCATTCTGTTCCTTTAAAGTAAGTCTTAATTAAAAATACATGTATTTTCCTATTAGGTACCACAAAATTATTTCTAGAAAGTTCACAATTTCAATTAAATTTCAAAACTTTAAAACCCTTTTTTACAGATGTGGTCAATTTTAGGATACAAGGCCATGGATTTACTTTGAGGAATAGGTGACAAACTCTGATGAAACAACAAGGGATAATGTAATTTCTTAACGACTGGGGAAAAAATAAAGGTGTTTTACAGCAGAAACATAGAATAAGGGAAATCTTCATGTGTTAAATATTCCCATGATCCCGCCATTTGAAGTTTACTTTTCACAAAGTTAAAGATAGTGCAAACCTTACTTAACTGTCTCTTTATCCTTTTCCAATCTTTATAGATCAGTGTTTGCTTCTCTTCATCACCAAGGGATCTTCTCTTTCTCTTTAGGTCCACCCCTGCCTTATATTTTGCTGAAAGACTAGTTGTTCATTCCAATTTCAAAAATTAATCTTTCAAGGGGAATAATGGCCATGGGAAGTATTTTTGCAACTGTGCCAGCTATTGCTGCTGCTGCTGGATTTTATTTCATAGGCAGAAACGACGTCAAGGTAAGAAAAGTTGCATCTATTGTTTTATTTAGGAAGAACATAAGGGTATGTCAAGGTAAGAAAGGCTATGCAATGTTTTGTATAGCTAAAGTTCAAGATTTCTTGTCTGTAGGAAATCAAACAAGGGTCATTATCCAGTCAAAAGATGCTAGCAGAAGTGAAAGAACGAGCAAAGAGCCTTCAAACACCGAAATTGGCACCACAGTTTGATGGTTTAGATTGTTTCGAAACCTTGGTGATGAATTGAATTTGCTTGGGATGGAACTGTTTGTACCTTGTGCAGAATGAATGGTAGATATATTTGTTATAATGTGATTTCCTTCTAACAACTTCATTATTGTTTCATATCAATTCCATCTTCACTGGGTTTTGGCAAGTTTGAAACAGAGGAAGCGTTGACATGTCACTAGTTAAAATATAATGAAAAGGAAAACATGGAGCATAAATTAATACGTGACCAAAGCATCCCTAGCTTATTTTATTTTCTTTTTATTTCCTTTTTAACTGGTACTGGGTTTACACAAACTTACACAGTCCTGAATCTTGATCAACGAGAACTACTCATAGTCCAAGAAAAAAAAAAATCGCCACCCACTCCCTCCATCACCTCGGGATTGTCTTGTTCCTTTGATATTATTTTGGAACTATGACTTAATTGCTCCACAAAAGAGCCCTCTAAATTCTAATTTTTTTGAGCAATAATACAAGAGTCATCGTCCAAAAGAATGCCATTTAAGGCATTCTTTCCTTCTCCATTTTTAACTATCTTTTACCTATATTAGCAAATCTTCTAGCAACACCAAATAAAAGATACTTGGTCACTAGACCCCTATCCAGACTACAAGCAAGAGCTACAGCACCACCAATAACTAGCATCTTGGGAATGTTCACGCCCTGTGGTTTCTCAGGAGAAGCAACACTTGGATCCTCTTCTGAATTATCATTGGCTCCAATTGTTTGCAAGTCTTCAGGACTTATTTTTGTGTTGACTTGAGCCATAAAGGCTGAATGAGAAAGTGCAGCACCAGAAGCTCTTGTTTCTTGATAGGCTCTCAAACCAGGTTCAATCTTCTGAACAGTTCCCCACATGCCTTTCCTTACTCCAAGCTTTGCAATTTCCCATGGAATACCCATTTCTTCATGATGGAAGAGTAAGACTTCACAGGCAGTTAACTGACCGGTACCTCTCTTTGATTCCACTGTTAAAAGAATACCATATCAGTCCCAACAATTCTAGCAGTGACGAAACAGCTACTTTAAATGGTGGGTTAGACAAGAACAAGTACAAGTTACATGGGTAATTCAATTACAAGGGTATCAAATTTCACCTGCTCTAATGCACCAACTAGAGTAGTACACATCAACACGTCTAGGTTTGTCTCTTCTAGGGATTGAAGGGCAATCTATACCCTGAAAGAACAAAAAACAAAACAAAACGAAGTTAAGCATAATACTGTAAAAACAGTGGAAAATATCCACCATCGATCAACATATTCAAATATTCCAGAACAAAGGGTGAGCTTTATTCTCATACCTTAGTCACACAATAGTAATGTCTTCCAGATTCCCATATTCGCCGACCAATTATGTATTCTCTGTCCTTACAGAAAAAGGGAAACTGTTTCACAGATAATTAGCACACATTAGCACACTGAGCTAAGAGAACAATTAAATACACTTAAATCAGGAGAAACTTGTTATGCACCTTCCGTATCCACTGTACTTTCATGGTACCAGTAGTGGGACACTCTTCAATAGTTGAGGAGCTTGCAAGCATGTCGTCCCATCTAGGTCTGAATTCATCATCCCAAAACAAGTCCCTTACCATCTCAGGGGTAGCATCTTCAAAAATAGTGCTGCTTCTGTATTGAGGAGGACCATCCTAACAAGCAAACAAAACAATATTAAAAACTACCAAGTAGAGTAGGTAATTCAAATACGACCAAAAGATTTTACCAAGGAAATAGCATACCTTTGGTTCTCTTCGCCATGCTTTATAACTCATAGTAGGGGTAGAACGATCCATCATCTGATTCCAAGCGAGACCTCCATCTTTCTCCTCCACAAGCAACCACAGATGATGTAAATCCTTTATTGTCACGGCATCAGGAGTTTCTTCAGTAGTTTCGGGTGAACTGCACGGTAAAGCAAAGTGATAAATAAAACGGCATGCTAACACCACATTTTAATTTGTCAATCACAACAAAACAGTCTGCAAGAACATGTTACAAATTCATAGCAACATGTCCAAATTTCTTGTGTCCATCTTTTTCCCCAATTTCATTATAAGAACAACAAAAAGTGGATGAATTAATTAAGACCCTGTATTTGTGCAACAACTGTTTATGTTATCAGAATAACATAAGAATAATGTATAAATCCAAAAATACCTAACGAAACTTGAAAATTTCACGGGAGAGGATGAAGAAGAAGTTCTTTTATCCGTTCCTTTCCTCAGGGCCAAAGATTCTTGGTTTGGTCGTTGCATCTTAATGGAATTAAGGCAGGGAGACGAAGAAGAACTCCTAATGGGAGAAGCTACAGACTTGGAAGGAGTAGAATCCGAGGAGGGTGAGGCAAAATCTAAGGATTTGGCAAGAGAAGTTGTTAATTTTTCCTTACCCAACCTCGCCCATTTGGGTTTCCAAAGCCATCCAACAATGACCCCAACGAAAAATGCTACCCACAGAGGACTAAAAAACATTCCCACAAGTGTACAGAACCCCAATGTTGCAGGGTTCTCCGACATATCGCACAAAGATTGTGGCAGAGGCATACCAAGGAGAAAGAAAGAGAAAAAAAAAATAAAAAAAAAGGAGGGAATGATATAATAATAACAAGTTGAAAGAACCCCCAAATTCTGTTCAGCTCCTCGCAAGAGTTAAAGGGGGGTTTGGGAGAAGGAGCTGCAGAAGAATATTTGTGGCGAAGAAAAATCAAGCAGAGGAAACAAAAAGATGAGAAATTTGGCGAAAAATCAGAGGGGGAGAAGGACAAAAAAGATTTGAGGCGATAAGGGTGTGTGGATAGAGACGGGAATGGTGGAGGAGGAGGAGGGTTTGGTGCAAAACGACGCCGTGGCGTGATGTGGGCAATGGCGGTGTAAGACGAAAAGGGATAAGTGTTTGTTTGGAGGAGCCAATGGACGTGAAGGGGAAGGAATCAAAATAACCACATAAAAAAGAATGGTGGCGAAGGAGTGATGCGTGTGAATTATTCGACACTGTGACGTAGAAACGAAAGAAACCGTGGGGTTTGAAGTCTAACGTTGTTTCTCTATTTGACTCACGGTGTTTGTTGCTTCGTTGGTTGATTTGGAGGCTGATAAATAAATAAATACTATATAAGAATTTATTTGAAAGGACCGAGCAAGGGTGTGGTTTTTTAAGACCAGACTACCGAGTTTTTCATAGGCCTTGTTTTTCACGTTGCGCACCTCGTTTTTCTTGCATTTCTTATTACCTCACATGGGTCTGTTCTTTTGGGCACATATGTAATCTTTTTTAGGTTTGGTTTACCTCTGGGTGAACATCATAATACTTCTCCTTCTTCCTTAATTAGTATATTCTTTTTTTCCATTGAAATACAAAATGTTTATCAATATAAAATGTACAACATTTACTTCATTCGACTGCACATACTTTAGGTAGCATTCAACACATCCCTTGCGAATCTTTACTTTGCTAAAAATAAGTATAAACATTTTTATATATGACAATTTTCTTTGACAAAATGGCCTTCTATCCCCTTATAACGTCTATTACAAATCATTTTACTCTATAAATAAAGAAAGTTTTATTTATTTTACCATTGAAATGCTCATAGCTTTGTGTGTAGGTAATATAACTAATTTTATGATATTTATGCGTTGATTATAGTAGTATCCAACTGTCATCGTTTTTTTTATGAAAAATATCTTTTGACAAAAATATTTTGACAAACTTTCCTTAAATAGAATTAAAATATATTATTATTTTTTTAACTAAAATAAAGTAATAAAATAATACTTTTTTACCCAAATTAGTAGTTTGTTAAAAAATTTGTAAGAAAAACTTTGTTAACATATCATTTTCCTTTTTTTATTTGGTAACAGTCATCTGTTCAGAAAATTTAATGCCTCTCTTACTCTCCATGTATACCAAATCCAATCTACTCTTATTTATATTACTAATTTTTATTTATTTTTAGTTTTTGAAAAAAAAAATTATGTAGAAAAAAATGCTTTAATATCTACTCATATATTATATCCTTCTAATTTATATAAATACGCTTTTTTTTGTTTATCGCTCATTAAATACGCAATCATTATGATTATTCATATGTTAAAATTCCTTACTCAAAATACAATTTGTGGTTGAATAAGAGAGATAATTCTCTGTTATTTGGAAATTTCACTACCCAGACAATATATTGAATGAGAGAGATAACATATTTGAATGAGGGCGGGATAATTTTGATTTACTTTTCTTTATAATAGGTTACTCTTTAGATATTATATAAATATATTTTATCATGTTAACTAACATAATTTTTTTATTTGTATTACTACCTAATAACTTCATTATTAAATTGGATTTATTTCTTTAAGTCTTCTTCACTTGAATTTTATAAATGTTAATAGGAATAAAGACGCCAACAAGTTTGGGTTTCTAACGGAAATGAATAAATTTTCATTAATACGAAGTTGATCGATTTTAATAAATTGGGATTCCGATTTATTTATTTTTTATTGATGCATTTCGCATCTAATAGTAATAATTAATTATTATTATTTTTATTTGTAGAGATTAAACATGTAATTAATAAACTATCCACACAACTAACTGAATTAGACTGGACAATTATTTATATTTTTAGTCACACTTCAAGGAAATATTTTAGATACTATTTGTTAGAGTATAGTATAATGTTATCACGTAATATTAAAAAAAACGACGTGTCATTCTTAAAAGCTTTTCCTATAATTTACAAGAAATATTCAATTATTGGAATGAACTTTAGGTACTGGAGATAACAATTTCAGAATTTAGAGATGTGTTCGTTAGGGATGTAATTAGTTGCTTTTGTAAAAATAACTCCTTAAAAATATATTTCAAAATATTTTTATACCAATTATATTCGTTGGAGAAAAAACTATGTTAAATATATAGAAGGAATACGATAAATTTTCATTATTAGATAACTGTACTATAAGGTGTGAATAGAAAATTAGGGTGGTATTTATAACAATAATATGATAAAATTTCAAATAATTCTATTTAAAGTTTACAGTTAAGTTTAATATTATAAATAAAATGCAACACATATAAATTCGTAATTAAATACTAATTTTCAAAATTTGAAATCATAATCAATGAAGTTTTAAATTGCACATGATTTTTCTTTTCAGTTTTTTAAATTGAACCACATACACATTTTTTACACTTGACTTCTTTCTTTTTAGTGACACTTTACCAAATTTCTTGACACAGACCAACTCCAGTTGCGGCACCGACTAGCTGTGGTTGGTGTGTTTATTTCTTTACATTAAATTATTAATTATTAATTATTAATCATCTAACATCACTCACCTAATATATAAAACCATTGTTGAAAAATATTTATATTATTTTTTTTCTGTCAATCAATTATAAATTACACCATAACAAAGTTTCAACTTTTATTACAATCATGTTAAAAAGTTATATCTAAAATTATGTTTATTACATAGCGAAATATTTTTTTTACAATAATAATGAATAAAATAACATAAATTGAAAGCGTTTGTTGAACAGAGATAATAACACGATAAAGTCAAAATAAAAGTCAGGTCATGTTGTATACGAAATTCATGTAAAACGATTTTCAGTGATTAGACTTTTCTGTGTTATGTAATATCAAAAGTTTTCATTTACATTTACCTTTGTACACAATTATATTTATTAATTAAAACTAAATACACGTATAATAAAATTTAAAATTAATTTATGTAATACCTTTGTAATATCAAAATTAATCTATATTTTTGTGCCTTCATAATTTCTATACATTTTTAAAACATCTGACACAGTTTTTACACTGAATCGGCTTAAGACTAAAGAATTGTGTATTGTCATGATTTCTACGAGTTCCCTTAAACTAAACTAACTATTCAATAGATAGTTTAAATTTGACTCTTATATATTATTGATCGGTTATTAACGAAAAATACGACTTTTGAATCTCATTCGTCTTTTAATCGATTTTGTTTTTGAATTTTTAAAAATATGAG
>Ga0209389_1002705_pt1 | contig 13785 bp, 11 predicted proteins | sample CowpearedBW_FD_187526 | JGI IMG/M metagenome (GOLD analysis project Ga0209389, IMG submission 187526) | Root nodule microbial communities of legume samples collected from California, USA - Cow pea red BW (SPAdes) (version 2) | ecosystem: Host-associated > Plants > Roots > Nodule | place: USA... | reverse complement strand
ATAGATATAATAATATATATATATATATATATATATATATATATATATATATATCTTTCACATTATAAATAATATCAAACTTTAAATAATGATATTCTTATATAATGAAATTGTATTACTTTTTCAGCGGTTCAAGAATTCATTACCTCTAGTAGATGACATTATCCACACACTAAGACAGGAGTGGGCAACATATCTATTGAAAAGATGGAGTTGATACCATAGGAATTAAAACTCCTTTCAAAAACTTTGTTGGATAAAAATTTCATGTTGAAACTTTTAGTTTGGTGTTATTTGTATACGTTTAGATACTTAAGTGTTATTAGATATAATTGTAAGTCTAGAATTATGCTGAAAATATTATGAAATTGTTATGGGAATTTTCTGATTTTCAGGTGTGAGAATGTTGTAAAAACATCAAAATTAAAAAAAAAAAAAAGCAATGTTTGATGTCTGGTAGTGCTATGACAAACGTCAAATAACATCGGCCAAACAGTGCCCCGACATTATTTGACGTCTGTCAGAGCACTACCAGACGTCAAACAATGTTGTTTTTTGGCACCATCCAGCACGAAAATTGACGTCTGCTCCTTTTTGTCCCGACGTTGGATAACGTCAGCCCTTTATGTCCCCGACATTAAGTGACATTTGATCTATTTTTCGACGTTATTTCGAAAATATCGGACGTTAAAAGTCTTTTTTGTGGTAGTGTATATGAAGATATTTTTGGTTTTTTAATTAGAATTTAAAAATTAAATTCACTACATTTTTTTAAAGAAAAATGCTTAAACCTTGAAAAATCTTTAAAACATGATAATTTGTTGGATATTAATGAATTTGATTTATTTTCACAGTTAAATATCTTAAAAGAAATTATAGGTTTGGAAAATGATAAACCAATTGACATTCTTGATTATATAAAAATAATTTTTTTTTCAAGATGCATATATAGCTTATAAAATTAATGTTAACAATTCCAAGTTGCTTTTGAAGGAGGTTTTTCAAAGTTAAAGATAATAAAAACTTATTTAAGACCAACAATGTTTTAAGAAATATTAGATGATTAGCCTTATTATCTATTGAAAAAGAAATGTTAAATTAAATTAATTCTCACAATTTAATAAATAATTTTGTATACAAAAATTCAAAAAATAAGTTTTAAATAAAAAATATCATTTTTTTAAGTTTGTTTAAGATCTTCCAAATTTTTTAAATGATATGACACTACAAAATACATAATTATAGTCGGGGTTTATTATTTGGGGTTATGATAACCCTGGTAGAAGATATATATAGAAGAGGTTTCATAAACCCCCATTAAGTATAAAGGATTCTGTAACACCCAATTTTGTTCGGGTTATAATGTTTTTTTATTATTTACTTTTTATTTTTATTTTTTCTCCTTATCTTATTTTATTTTACTTTTATTTTGTTTTGTCATTTCATCTTATTTTACTTTTATTTTATTTATTTTTCATTTTATTCTTATTTTATTTATTTTTATTTTATTTACAATTTTCTTCATATTTATTTTTACTTTTTATTTTTTAAGAAAAAGGAAAAAAAGAAAATAGATTAAAAATAATAATAAGAGAAAGAAGATTGCAGAGATCCATTGTTTGAACTTCAATACGCTTAGGCCTTTCCCCATTTGGTGCTTGTCTCTATGTGTTAGCTTGATCTGCTATAAATTAGTGTACAAAAATGGAAAGTTGGTGTCTATGGGGTATAAGAGATAGGGTGGCAAAGTTGCAGGAAGCAACCGCCCTTTCCACTTCTCGCACAGATCAAGAAATACTTGGGATCAAGGACTTTAAGTTGGATTTTTTATTTGCCTATACCCGAGGAATTCATGATGAACCACATAGATGGAGGGGAATCAAATTGAAAAACAAATACATGGGAAACATTACTACAAAAGAGAGTCCAAATACACATTTTAAGGGGACAGAAAAAAAAAGGAAGGGAAAGAGCAAAAAAGTCTCGGCACACTTTTGACAAGAAAGTTGCACCCGGAAATAGAACACAATAGAGGAGATTTTGGGACCAGAAGGGAACTCAAGACCACTACACACAGAGAGCTCCAAGAGGTGAGTACATGACCTTCAATGTTAGTGAATAAGCATGATGTACGTGTGTTAAGATTTGTGTTTCATCTTCTAAATGCCATGACATGATGCACTGTGTTTGCTGCATTTATCTATTTAATTGTTTGGCGCATGATCCAAATACATCACGTGCCATGTTGTTGGTTAACGATCTTCACGGCACAACCAAAAACCATCTTCATTCCCAACTGAATCCTCATTACCACCACCTTTCTCCCATTACAAAAGATCCACAAGCTCGCAAGAGCACCCAATCTCCCCCGTTGTTTTAAATCACACAATCATCATCTTCGACCATCTCCCTATTCCTTCATCCCGCCACCTGCATGATAAAAAATAGAGCACAAAACAATGGCCATTTTCAAAATCCATCTTCACTAGCATCTCCAATCTCATCCTTCTCGTCTTTCTTCTATTTCCTTTGCATTCACCTACCACAAAATACCTCCAACACTTTCATTATCCAACGACAACACTCACTCACCCCTTCAATAAGAGGCACCATCCTCTTTCACCTGTACAAACAAAAACAACAACCAAACTTTATTCTCCTTCACCTGTACAAAGAAAAACAACCAAACCAGTTCGTTCACCACCTCTTCTCCATCCAATACGCAAATTCATTGACACAAACCCAAACAATCCTCACGTCCATCATCATTCGATTTACAACAGAACACAATACAAATCAGAGTAGAGAATAAAGAGAATAAAGAGAAGATAAGCATCAGCGACACTACCGTCAGTGAGTAAGAGTTCGAATGGGCATATCAAAGGCGACTTCGATCGTAGTTGGTAGCGCGATTATGGGGCTCGGTGGCATGGATTCCCAACTTGGTGTGATTCACGCACGAAGAGAAATGAAACGTTTGGAGTTCTGCGGAAGCTGGCGACGCTTCTGGTGGCCATTGGTGCCGTCGTCGGTGGCTCTAACGGGCTAGAGACGTGCGACGACGTTGGGACTGTAAGGAGTGGCTTATGTTCGTGGGAAGATGATATCGAATGAGCCTCGCCCAGGGAAGAATGAATGAGAAACGACAATGGGAACGTTGCGGCTTCAACGGCGGTCGATGTCGTCAACATTGGCCCTGGCCGACCATGAGTGGGTGAGGGTTTGTGTCGCTCACGTAGAGAAGGAAGAAACCCTCTTTAGGGTTCTTATGTTATGAGAGTTATTTTGGGGTTGGGCTTAAATCTAGTTCCATTAATTTCCTACACCACTACTTTTAGTATTCTCACTCTCTTGGGATTGACCATGTTTTACTTCACGCACCCTTGATGTTTACTAATCCCGCACCCCTGCACACACCCCACATTTTTTGTTTGTTTGATTTGGGCTAGAATATTTTCTACTATGCGCACCACCATGTTTTACTGATCACACAATCCATTAGTGTTTTGTTTTTATCTTGGGCTTGTTGGTTATTTTACTGACAGCAGCCCATGTCTTACTATACACACCACATTTATTCCATGCACCTCACACATTACTCGTGCACCCTTATGTTTTGTTTTCCACTTTTATCCTTCTTACTTAAAATTCATCTTTTTAATTTTTGCTAAAAAATAAAAATATTTGAAAATTATGAAAATTACAAAAATAGAAAAAAAAATCTAAAAATGAATAAATGTTCTCTTTTGCTTTATTGTGTCTATCCGGTCGTCTGCACCATGTGACACTCATTTTCAAAAATACCAAAAATAGTTTTCTTTCTCCTTTAGTCTTTATCCGGTCATCCGAACTGTGTGACACTCATTTTCAAAAATACCAAAAATAGTTTTCTTTCTCCTTTAGTGTATGTCCGGTCGCTTGTCCTGTGTGACACTCATTTTTAAAAATACCAAAAATAATTTCCTTTCTCTTTTAGTGCCTGTTAGACCGCTTGCGTCGTGTGACACATATTTTCAAGTAATTCAAAAATACAAAAAATATAAAGTTTCAAAAATATAAAAATATCAACATTTTCAAGCAATGATATCTTTTTAAGAACTACGTGATCCTTGATTCTCCACTGTGAGATACGTAGGAGCAAGGTCAGTCCTTGTCAGGTTCACATCTACAAAATCCAAAATCATTTTTAAAATAGTTTTCCAAATATCTTTTAAAGAACTACGTAACCCTGATTTCTCACTTTAAATGAGAATAAGTAGGACCAAGGTCAACCCTTGTCGGGCCCAAAAATCAAAAAAAATATTTTTTGTTTCTCTTTAGTATTATTTGTCTCATTATTTTTGGGAGAAATTAATGTTTTGAAAACCACATCAACTTTGCATGTTTAATTAAGGGTATCGCTTTTGAGCGGGTATTGTTGGGTGCTAACACCTTCCCTACACGTAATCGACTCCCGGATCCAAAAATTTGGTTTTTCGAAGACTTGCTTTATTTTAATGGTTTTTCATAGTTTTCTAGGTTCTTAAAGAAACTCCAATAAAATTTTGTAATTTTTTAAAATTTTAATTTGGTTAGACTTGTGAAACTCTTTCACGAAGGTGTCACTCACTCAGTGGCTTATGAAAATCTTTCGCTTAGAAAGAAGGTGTCACCAATAGGAAGAAGAAGGAGGCTCGTGCCTATCGTTCGCTCAAGGTAAACTGTGTATGTTTCATTTTGTCATTCTCGTCTCTTTTGATTTCATTTTCATTTTCGATTTGGTGGCTTTCGATTTCATTTTCATTTTCGTCTCTGTGGCTTTCAATTTCATCTTCATCTCTTTAATTTCATCTATTTCGATTTCAATTTCAATTTTGTCTCATTGCTTTCCTCATTTGTGCCCTAAGATGACCTACTCAAATTAAATGTAATTTCCTTCCCTATTTTTCTTCCATTGGTTCCCTCCCATTCTTTTCTAAAGCCTCAAGTTGTCTGTTCGAGTTGCACTCACTCCTCTATTTGAGTGTCTCTACCTCTGTTCCATTCATATTGTTTGCGCCTCACACTTTGATTCACACATGGATTCGTTAATCTCTCTCGCTCCATGTATTTAAATCTCAAGAACTTATTGCTTTCTTAAACAGGGTCTCAATAAGGACTGAATCGTCGAACTTCATAATGATCAAAGGTTAGTTTATTAAATTATGTAATTTAGGGTTTTTGCTTTGTTTTGGTTAATTTGTTTGAAAATCCAGTTATATCGTCTTATTCCATTATTCTTCCTTTTTGTTTTTGTGTTTATAATCTAGGGTTTGTTTTCTATTTTTCTGCCTTCGTTTCCATCAATGCTAGCACTGAAACCATTGAGTGGTCAATTCTAGAAGCTTTTATTATTCTTCTTTAATGAAAGTGGTTTAAAAGGTGGGCGTCGATGTTTGATGGCACAAAGGATATTTAAATGTGTAATGTTGACGAAAATGAGTGAAAATTTTATTTGTTCAAATAAGGTTCAAATGTATTTTACTTTCCTTCAAATTGGTGTTATTGTACATGAACACTTTAATTTGCCACCACAGGTTTTATTGTGCAATTCAACTTCCAAGTTTCATTATGCAGCTCAAACTACTAGTTTTAGTATGCAGGTCAAACTGCAAGTAAGTATCCATTTCTTGCGTAATTTAGAATTCCACCAAGTTTAGTGGACTTATTGTTTGTGGTGGTGAACAAGCTGATAAGATTCTCATTACATCATGATGAAATTGTAGTATATTCATTTTTTTTATTTGTTCTTAATAATCAATGTTTATTGACTCTGACTTCCTCAAAGCTTATGGAAATTCACATCTGGTTTGAGATTTTAGACTTCATGTTTTTTAAAAACGTGTTCATTTGTTGATTAATTGTTCTTATGAGTTCACGACCTCAACAACAAAACAAATCTTATACATCTTTCAATTATCATATCTTTCAGGACCTCAACAACAAGATTTTTGTCAATTTAGTGAAAGGTAAGATATACTTTACATCTCTATTGTAATTGAATTTGGTAGGGATCCAATTTTTTCATGTAAGATACAATTTTTGGATCAAATGCTCTTGCTAGAAAATCCAACCTTAAATATGACTACTTTGTTTTAAAGGTAGCAATTGATAACAAAGCCCATTCTTTTTTAGGTTAAATTATACCTTTGGTCCCCATTTTCGTAGCAAAATATTAATTTGGTCCCTCAATTTTTTTTATCTCAATTTGATCCGTATTTTGGGAAATTTGATGCAATCAAGTTCTTTCTGTTACTGGTGTAGTAACGACGTTAAATGGGGTGCCACGTGTGAGTTCTTGAATTTTTTGAATTTTTTTGAATTATTTATATTTTTTTTAAATTTTTTTTAAAAAAATTAAAAATTTACTACGTGTCAAGCTGACATCGTGTCACGTGGTAGTGATAGTGCCATATGTCACTATTATGCCAAGTGTAATTTTTCTATTCTCAATTTGGTTTCAATATTTTAATTTGTCTCAATTTAGTCTCATTTTTTGTAAAAATTGTGCAATTTTGTCTCTCTCCAAATTGAAACCAAATTTAATTTCTATATAAATATGCACAAATATTTCTATCAAAATTGATATTTTAAGTAAATATTTTTAATAATATTAAGTTTATTTTAATTTATATTTTACATTAAGCTTTATTTAAAATTGTTTTAAAGTTGTTAATGGAAAATAATGCTAATAACAAAAAAAATCATAAATTATATTGATATTTTATTACATCATACTTTAATATTATCTTTTATTTGAATTTATATTTTAAATAATTGTATATTTTTAAATGTGTAAAATTCAATCATTTCTATACAAATATTTTAGTTGGTGTAAAAATAACAATTATATAAATTTCAGAAGAATTAACTAGTTTATGTAACAATACAAAATAAATAAATTTAATATTTGAAAACAATTTTAAGTAAAATTGAATGTGAAACAAATTTAAATAAACTTAATTTCATTGAAAATATATAATAAAAATATCAATTTGAATAAAAAAATAAAATTTAATTAAAATATTTGTATAACATTTATATAAAAGTTAATTTTTGTTTCAATTTGGAAGGGGACGAAATTGTACAATTTTACAAAAATTGAAATTAAATTGAGACAAAAATTAAAATACAAGAACCAAATTGAGTATGAGAAAATGACACCGGGAATAATAGTGACACGTGGTACTATCACTGTCACGTGGCACGATGTCAGCTTGACACGTGACAAATTTTTTATTTTTGTTTAAATTTAAAAAAAAAATTCAAAAAAATTCAGAAACTCACACGTTGCACCCCATTTAACACCGTTACTACACCACTAAGGGAAAGGACTTGAATGCATCAAATTTTCCAAAATAAGAATCAAATTGAAAAAAAAATAAAAGGACTAAATTGATATTTTGCTACGAAAATAGGGACCAAAAGTATAATTTAATCTCTTTTTTATTTTTTAAAGTTTGCTTCTTTTGACAAGATATAGTTTTAAATAAGTTAGGCTTTTGAGAGGGTATAATTTGCAACAAGTTAGGCATTGAAATTATCAACAAGGGAACGTAAACAGAATACTGTACCAATAGGATTATCATACACCTTTATCTTTACATTTTATATTGTCTATAAAGCTAACCTACTCGCCATCATTTTTCTGTCAACCCAAATATATAGAATAAACAGTGTGTTGTTGCCTAAAAAACGAATTGGATCAACACTTTCCATGGTGATCTCTCACCGCAAAGAAAAGTTCAAAGGTAAGTTTATTCTCTTTAGTTAATTGGAACTCTTTCTCTCTGCCTGCCACACAATGACGCCTGCTACAAAATGACACTTCGTCTATTCACTTTGTTTATTCACAATGACACTTTGAAACAAAACTTCCAAGAGTTCTTTGGAAAAATTCAATTTGAGGATTTTAATGTTAAGTAATTTATGTTGTGTATTCTTACTTGAAGGGACGTTGTTTGAAAAGATCTGGATGGAACGAAATTTTATTTAGAAGTTTGGAGATTTTTTTGAGGATTATATTTTATTAAATAGAAATTCACGTGTAAAATATTCTTCAACATAAAAATTAATAAATCGTCTATCCATTAATAAAAAAAAAATCGCCTTTTAGTGTATATAATAGGTATTTTAATTTTATCCTTTTAATTATTATTTCTTTTAATTCAAATGAATAATTCTACTGTTTTAAATTCAAATAATTAATCATAATAAAAAGATTATTTTTCAATTCTAATTATTTCTTTGAATTCAAATAATTATTCATAAAATTCATTTACATAATAAAATATAAAGGAAAATATTTTCTTATAACTAACTTTTATAAAATTTATTTTATAATTTATAAATATTTTTTATTTTAATAATTAAAACTCATTTTTGTAACGTCTCATTTAATAGATAAATCAAATTAAAAAAAACATCACACAATTTATAATATTCAAAGGGCACGCGACTTAAAGTATAAAGATTTGTACAGTCATCCAAATATACCAACATCAAAACAAAGGCACTACACAATGCTAGGAACAAAATATAAAAGTTCACAAATATCCAACGGCGCTGGCTCATAAGCAAGATATCACATAGGCAACAATGCCTACAGAGGGTACTAGAAGGACTGAGATCCAACCCAAGCCTGGCTACACTGTAGAGTTTCCATCACCTTGGCGTCCACTAGGGGTTTCCACATCTGCTCACATCAATAAATTGATGATCATTGCAAAAAGGAAAAACCACACACAAGACAAACACAAGCAAAAAGAAAGGGTAAGCTAGAGTACAAATCATTTTAACATGTTATGGCACACAAATACTTAAAACAAATCATAAACATGCAACAAGATAGGCAAACAATCATGTGATAGCAAACAAGCAAGACTCTATGACTCAATTTATCCGGATAGATATCATCGGTCAGATTCACTAGATGCTTGCACTTGTGGTGGCCTCTACTGCTCTACAGAGCCATTGCCAATGGGTTTCACCCAACCACACACAAGGTTAGCCTTCAAACATCTAAGGTCATTATCCTGCCAAAGACTAGGGCCTCCTACTACTCTCACCACTTGAGTCAGTTCGCTCTGTAACATCCCTAAGGAATATTACTGGTTTTTAATAAATAAAATAGAAATAAAAATAAAAATAAATACCTCATTTAATATGATACTGTTTCCCAAAAACACAGGAAATTTAAATAAAAAATAGTAACCGTAACATAGTTCGAGTGTACACTATCGTTCTATACAAAAGTTACTAAAGTTCAGCATAAATAAAGTTACATCAAAATCTAAAATAATAAAATTTGCTTTCAAAAGCCCAAGTAGCCCCTGCTCTCCGTCTCTAGGCATCTCCTGGCTCACTTGTCAAATCATCTGCTCCAGGATAACAAATTATCTGATCATCCCCACACACACACAGATAGGGTGAGTTGTGCACAATATATAAACATATACATGAAATAAATATGCCATCCATCCCAAAATAACATAACTAAAATTTCATGATTTTCAAATTTCCCAACCATGACCTCATAGTCCTTCATGAGTCATATACATGAACTAGGTCTTGGGATTTCACTGTGCTCCCACGAAACTAATTCATTCGTGGTCCAACCTTATGAGCCTATACCGCTCATAGTCTTGCCCTACAGACTCCTCGTTTGTAGTAAATCATCCAAGCCTCCTCAATTTGGACCCTGGCACGCACGCAATCACCATACTATGGACTCCTCGCCCAATAGTAGCCGACGGGAACATCACAGTTCCTTGCCCATCGTGCGCCCGACACATGTAATCACCATACCAAGGACTCCTCGCCTATTAGTTGCCAACGGGAACTCAACCAGTTCCATGCCCATCATGTGTCCAACCATCAAGCACATCCCGACTTAGTCCTTCAAGCCCAAACACCACACCACATGCATATACTTCCTATACTTAGGAAAAAGTAGCTAAATCACACACACAAGCACACACAAACATGGAAATTCGCATAAACTCGCTTAAGCCAGGGACTCTCGCCCAAGCTAAGCCCTCAGCCTCGCTTAGGCTAATTCACCTCGCCTGAGCGAGCTTAAAACAACAAATCATCACGTTATCTCGCTTAGGCGAGATCCTCTCGCCTGGGCGAGCCATACCTTTGCTCAAATTAACCCACACCTCGCCTGAATGAGGATTCAAACAACCAACATCAATTCTCATCGCGACCTCGCTTAGACGAGCCATTCTCGCCTAAGCGAGCATGCCTGTCGCTCAGAACTCCAAACCCTCTCGCCTGGGCGAGATTTCGCGCTTAAAACTCTCAGGTTTCCTCGCGACCCGGCTTATACGAGTGCCTCTCACCTGAGCGAGAGACCATGTCGCTAAACCCTTTTCTTGGTCGCCTAGGCGAGAACCATGAACCAGAACCCAAAGTGAGACTCTACAACTCTCGCTTAGGCAAGGTGGACCCGCTTGGGCGAGACTTGCAGGGTTTCGAGTTTGTTCACGCACACAATTCGCCAAAAGTAAACCAAAACCCCACTCAATCATTACCAAACGTAAGAAAAATGTCAAGCAACACTCAAAAGCATGTTGTATAACCATTTGAACTACCCCCACCTCGGGGTTTCATCTGCATTACCCATTCAATTCCAAAACCCTCATCACCCATATAAGCGTAAAAAGACTTTGCACCCAAATGTCAAGCCAACCAATTCACAATCCCAATACATAGGATACGAAATTTACATCATTCAGAATTCATGTGAGAAGGCCAATAATCCAGAATCATAGCACACACATCAGTTAATTTAAATGCACAAAGACAACTCCTCGCCCATATTCTACCTTTTATAGGTCTCCTAATATTAGTCCAAAACTAAAACGAAAAATTGGGCTTTTTAGTCTGTTTAATTCTCATTTAGGGGTTCATTATAGGATGTTTTCCAGCCCCTCTTGGCTTCCCAAGCTAGGTTTTCTTTTGCCCTCTCATATTCCCTCCAAAATTACAATTTTAAATAAATTAAAGTTCCAATTTCATTCCCAACCAAGTTTGAACCCATGACCACTTAGTTACCATTCAAATGCATAACCAATTCAACCAATCATGTTTCGTGATACACTCCAATCATGATAAGCTTACAATACCAATTCCATACTCATACATATTATTAAAAATCAATAATAAAACAACAACACATAATAGGCATACATAGGACTCGAACCCAAGTCCTCTCACACAACCAAAGTACTCTCAACCACTTGAGCTAGTACTTTTCTACATCACATCAAACAATAATTAATGCCATAAAGGTGCTTTCTACCCACATTTATTAATTAATTAATTATTTAATTAATTAATTTTCACGGGTCTTACACGCTCTACGTGAGACTAACTGACTCTTTAGAGTTTAAGGATGCAATCCTTACTTGAATCCTTACCTAATTATATACACTACGGCACCACCACGAAACCTTACTAAGAGGATCATGGAATTATGTCCATCACATAAGACACCACCATGAGATCTCCCCAAGAGATTCATGGAATTACATCCATCACATCCAACACCACCATGAAATCTCACCAAGAGTTTCATGGAATTACGTCAATATTCATACCAAAGTCATGTCTCACCAACCAACAATAGATTTATTAAGCATACCAATCTCATGTCAATTTTCAACCAATCAACCAATCATGATTCATGCCCTTATTCATACCAAGGTCATCAATTCTAGTCCATACAATCGAATAACACATGCATATTCACATACTTCATGCTTTAAATAGAGTAATCCAATCCATCATGTGACCAACAACCAAAACATAGAAGAAAACAACACTAGAGCACGTCCCTGCACATATCTCGCTCAGGCTGGAAGCACTCACTTAGGCGAGACAGATTCTCTCGCTCAGGCGAGCTCTTTTCGCCTAGGCGAGAGCTCGAGCAGTGGATAAATGGGGTTTTCGCGTTTTCTCGCTTAGGCGAGACCTCCTCACCTGAGCAAGATGAATTCTCGCTCAAAATTGGAGCTCGTCGCCTGAGTAACAACTCGAGCCAAAGCTTGGGAGGGTTTCTGATACTCTCCCTTAGGCGAGACCCACATGCTTGGGCGAGAATACCAGATTCTCTCCACTATTCACGCATGCAAAAACATGGGTTTACCCAGAGCAATGCACAGTGTATTTTCATTCCATCATAAGCGCCACACAATCATAAAAAACACTAAACAGAACTGGAAAACAAGCAAGATACATTAAAAACACGAAACTCTAGCTTCTCTTACCTGGACATATGCTAACTAACAACACATGCACCCTATAAAGGAGCACCACAACTCCAAGAACAAATTCGTGAGCTGAAAATAATGACACCAGAACAAAAACGAGGTTACTACGTTGAACCCTAATTGGAATCACGAAAATAAAGCTAGAGAAGAGAAGGTATGGGTTGAGGAATCACGAAAATAACCTTAATTAAACCCTTACGTGGAATAAAATAGAGTTCAACTAACTTGACGAAGAACGAGGCCAAACCCTAGCAGAGCTCTGTTGGAGAAAAAAGAAAGTGAGAAAAGAACTGTCTTGCGAAATGTAGGCTAAATGAGAGGGTTAGGACTAAAAAAGGGTTTTAGGCACCCTATGGACTATTAGCCTTAGATCAATAGAATAGGTTAGACCCTTAAACATTTAGGAGAGAAATAAAGTGGACTTTACACATTTTATAGTTTAATAAAACAAATAATATACGATAACGAGTAATATACAATAATATTTTAAATTTGAGTATATTAAAGATGACTAAGTACAAAAGATTTCCAAATTAAATCTGAGTAATCCATATTGTTGGTTTATTTTGAATAATCAGGTGGTTAATTAAAAATCTGATGATATTAATTGAAATTGTTACAAATCTTTGTCTTTGTGAGTTTGTGTAACTAAAGAAAAAAGGTTTCTTTGTTATTTATTTAGAGGGTACTTTCCTTTTGACTCTTGCAATTCCTCTATTATTTTAGATAAGGATTCTGGGGTTTTCATTCACATGCTTTTTTCTCCATTCGTTTTTCTCACCATCTTGCCCACTGTTAGGTACACCTTTTTTCCATCACATTTTTTATTATTTCTTTGTTTTTTATTCTCTCGCTGGTTTTAGAAACATTTTCTCCTAGGCTGATTCTTCTTGCACTTCCCTATATTTTTATTTTTATGTTTTTACTTCCATAAAAGTTGTATTTCCCAAACTAAACCTTTTTAAATATAATAAAAATCCTTACACCTCCTTATTTTAAATATTTTTCTGGATTAAAAAATACCGAGAACTAAACTAAGAAAAATTGGAATTTGAATTATCTTGAACGAATGCAAAACAAAAATACTGTAGCTCTCCCCTGAACCAAAACAGAGACTATCTATTAAGATGGAAATTATTAAAATAGACAAAGTGGGGAATGATGAGCTGGAAAATTCTATTCTGAACCTCCCAAATCTACTATAGGTAAAAAAAAAAAATCCAAAGTTTAGTGGAAAAATAAAATGGAAAACAAACTTTTCCTATTTTACTTCATCTTTATAGGTTACAAAACTTCAATTTTGAGAATTAATGCGTGGATTGTTGACTAGTAAAAGATGCAGACGAGAATGAAATTGGGCCTTGAATATGGGCCTTGAATATGGGCCAATGGGTTATGAGTACTGCAGTAAGGGGAAGAGAGTAGATACTTGCGGAAACCCTAGTTGGCCCGCTTCGTTACGTTACACTATCTCTATAAGAACCCAGAG
>Ga0209389_1002701_pt1 | contig 13790 bp, 10 predicted proteins | sample CowpearedBW_FD_187526 | JGI IMG/M metagenome (GOLD analysis project Ga0209389, IMG submission 187526) | Root nodule microbial communities of legume samples collected from California, USA - Cow pea red BW (SPAdes) (version 2) | ecosystem: Host-associated > Plants > Roots > Nodule | place: USA... | reverse complement strand
CTCAAAATATTCAACCCTTTTATAAAGGAAGAGGTCTCCTTATATAGGTAATGAGAGGGACCTCTTAGCAAATAGATAAATATGGGTTTCTAGAAGTTAGATCATCCTAAGAGTGAGAGCTTAGGTGGTCACACCCTTGCTCTCCAAGCAATCCTTGCAACATTGATCTTCTAGAGGGTCAACCATGCCTCTCCAATCTCCAAGGTCGTCCCTCCTCCTTTGGGCCAAGCCCATTCTTCATCTCCTTCTCCAAAAGGGCATACACTCCTAAGTAAGGTGCCAAGAGCATAACTTACAAAACAACAACCAAGTAAAAGTCAACATAACTAAACACAAGGTGAAAATACTAAATAAAGTCAAAGAAATAAGTAAAGTAGATGCCTCTCTTCTAGTCATTCTCCTAGTGATCCTCCTAGAAAAGACCTCTATGTTGTCATGAGGAGTCATGGACTCGTCAATTAGTTTCTAACAAAGAACATTTATTTGTGGTCTCTTGACAAGCGGTTAGAATTAACTATTGTACAACTGAAAAAAAGATGCTGAATTCTCAAGGACTAAGTATATTGTATATTGATAGTTATAAATTCTCTTCACACATAATTGTGTAGACATGAGAATATCAAATGTTCAGAGAATAAGCTAATGATTGCCCGAGTATTGATTGAATAGTTATCAAGTGTTGGAACTGAATGGTGTTTACAAACTAATATGCACTTCTTGTTCATGCACACATCCATATCACAGTTTCTCCTGTTTTATTAGGCCAAACCAAGTTAATTATTATCTAATAATATAATAACTCTTAATCAATTCCTTGATCAAATTTAATCCATGCATTAAGATTAGAACAATGATAGACAAAGGTACAACTCTGGTTCTAGCGGTTGTCCTCTTTGGTTGATTTGGTTTGATTCAGGAAAATAAAGTATTTTTTCAATATCTTCGGATTCTATAATCAAGCATAATGATTCCTCTTCTGTCAAGCATTGACCACAAAACCAAATCAAAATAAAAAAACAAAATATAATTACATATAGACCAAGAAGTATATAGAAATTACAGTATCATTCATTTCCAATACAATAGAGTTTAGTTGAGTAGGATATTTCAATGAGCAGAACGTTAAAGTACAACAACAATGGATAGTACAATCATACTTCAAATTTTAACTTCTTTTGATTTTCATTTTTACTTCATAAACCAAACTAAATTATACTCATTAAACTCAAATCACAATCTTGTTAACAGTCTAAAAAGCTCAGAAAATTTAATCACTTACATTAAATTTATCAAAATATACATAATTAATATAAACATTAATATAATATCTAACTCACCTCAATAAATAGTTAGGAATTGGAGGTTTTCTTCTTCTCTTCATACCAATTTGATAGGTGGTGAAAATGGAACGAAAGTACCATTTGGGGGGTCTTTCATTTTCCTTCCGTTTTCTCTTTGTTCTTTATGCTTCTCTCCATCTAAATTTCACACTGGGAATTATGAGTGACGAGGTTGTGCTGTGTGAATGGTTAAACCAGACCACGATGTCTTAACCCCTATTCATCCTGCATTAACAATTGGCAACAATTATTGTTTTGGTGCAGGTTGCTATTGCTGTTCTTGTTTCATGGCTAATTTTTAGGAACCCAATATCATACTTAAATAGTGTTGGATGCGCCGTGACTCTTATGGGATGTACATTCTACGGTTATGTCAGGCATATGCTCTCCCAACAGCAACCACTTCCCGGAACTCCTCGGACACCTCGGACACCTAGGAGTATGATGGAGTTGCTTCCACTTGTAAATCACAAATTAGAAGATAAGGTATAATCATTTTCGTTGAGGCTTTTGCCATTTGGAAAGGTACTCATAACAGAATAGCTTATAATATTAAACTCACTTTAGTTATTTATTCTTAGCAAATCACAGTTTATAGAATTTATTTTGAGGATTAACCAACTTCTTCATTCAATCCCATCAACTATTTATTTTAACAAATTCCTTAACCCTCCCACCTTTTCCCTCCATTTCATTCTACCCTTATCGTCACTCTTTCTTAACATGTTAACTTCTGACTGAAGGCCCAATAAACTGAACAGTGAGTGATCCATAAGTTAGTTCTTTTTTGAAGCCATTTCTGGCTTTTGTTGGCTCCATTTCAATGTAATTTTTATAACCAGTTTTCTATTTTTGCCGCCTGAGATATGATGGGATTGTAGTATTTTCATGATAATTAATAGTTGGTTGAAATTACTTTGTTTCGTTAAAATGTAAATTATTTAGGTTTAATAGTATTTTTGATAATTTATTTTTGATGGGAAGAATTAATAGTTGGTTAAAATATTCTGTTTGTCCTCGTTTTGGTTCAGAAATCTTAAACTGGTCCTCGTATTTTTATTGATCTCAATTTCGTCCTCATTTTTGTAAATGTGTATTAAATCAGCCCAATCGTTAACAATGTTAAAATTATTAACGTTAACTTCGTTTTGAATTTGTGACGTGGCTCTGTGTATTATTTTCAGTATTCGAAATTGTGTGCATGGACTGAGAATTAAAAAGGGATTGTGATTGAAACCCTAAATTAACTAATTAGGGATTGCAATTGGTGAAGGGAAATAGAAACTAATGCCGTGAGCGTGATTGCCTTCTCACCGCAATAGCAAATAGGTGTTAAATCGAACCTTCTCACCACACCCCATGAGAAGAAACGCTAGAATTTTTCATTCCCCAACCATTGCAAGTGTAAGACGAGCAAGAATGTGAGGGAGACATTCAAAACAGAGGAGACAACTTCAACACCCTCTTTCAAACCCTTACCTTCAAATGTTAAGGGAACATAATCTCTTCTTAAGAATACACATTACAACCACATCATCATGTATACACACCGTTTGCCAACTGTTAACGAAAAGGGTTGATTTAATACACATTTACAATAATGAGGACGAAATTGAGATCAATAAAAATAAGAGGACTAATTTGAGATTTCTGAACCAAAACTAGGATCAACGGAGTATTTTAACCTAATTAATAGTTGGTTGAAATTACTTTGTTTCGTTAAAATGTAAATTATTTAGGTTTAATAGTATTTTTGATAATTTATTTTTGATGGGAAGAATTTTATCCTTACTAATTTAATTTTTCTATTTTAATTAATTTATGATTTAATTATACCTTTTGTTTCCGAAATCTGAAATAAATATTTTAGTACTTCAAATTAAAAGAGTTTATTTTATATTTTCAAATTGAATGTTTATGAATTACAGTCATTTGTTTTCAATATTGAGAGGCTAACTTAAACATTTTTAGATTTAAGAGATAAAAATTGGAATTATTCTAAATATCAAGACTAAAATTATAATAAACACTAATTTATTAACTCGACCTTTCAATATCTATCAGATTGTTGTTGAGCATGTAACACCCCATTTAATTAATAAACATAATAAAAATAAAGTGTCACGCAAAAGATATAACTGCGTAGTCCTGGAGTTTAAACTTAACTCCTTACAGTTATCCAAGGCACACCATAATGTCAAAACTAAACTGATACAAAGTTCAACCGAAACAAAATAGTAAAGTAAGAGTTAAATTGGTACATGGGCCACAGCCCAACAAGAAAGCCCAGAGTAGAAAGATCCAGAGAACTAAGCAGCGGAACCATCACCTCCCTGATGACCACGGGTGTTCCTTGCATTTGCTCACATCAACAAGTTGATGATCATCGCAAAAGAGAGAAACACACATATAAAACACACAACAACAACAAAAGGGTAAGTTAGAGCCCAAAAGTGATTTTATCATGAAGTCAGACATACTTTCACAATCAACAACACATACATCATCCAAGCATGTTATGAACATTCCATCAATACACTATGACTCGACTCGACTTATCTGGATACATATAATCTGGTCGGATTCAACGGATGCTTGCACTTGTGGTGGATACATCTGCTCACCCTCGAGTTGCTCACCCCCGAGCTATGTGTTACAAGTGTTACAATGAATCAATTCCCCCACGCACAAGGTTAGTCCTTGATGGGTTTTGAGCCTCCAGTTACTCTCACCACAAGAGTCAGTCCGCTCTAGGTGAGACTAACTAACTCTTTAGAGTGTCAGGATGCAATCCTTACCTTGAATCCTTACCAGATTATATAGATGGGGCACCACCATGGACACCCACTAACAGGGGCCATGGAATTACGTCCCAACCACTGAAGCACGACCCTGAAGTCTCACCTAGAAACTCCAAGGAATTACGCACTGACACATACCAAATATATTCATACAACCAAGTAACAATAATCATGCATTCGAACCTCGTGCCAACATTCGTAACCAATTTCCATTCGTATTCCATGTTGTACCATGCCACCTCATTCACCGATTTCATGAGTATAGAGTCTCATCTCATACCAATACCATTGCCATTTCAATAACATCCATCTCATTCACTTTACATGCTAAGGTCACATCAATATATCAATTCAATCCATACCACATATATTCCATGTCATTTCTCATACTTCATAGTTAAAACACATCAATCAATCAACCAAACAATTTATAGCACTTAAGTGAAGAAAACAGCGAGGCCCATAATGCATCTCGCTCAAGCGAGAAGAGTTCCCTCACTTAAGCGACAGGCCCTCGCTTAGGCGAGATCGCGACAGAGGCCCTAGGAGGTTTTCGCGCACTCGCTTAGGCGAGCCCTCCCTTGCTTGAGCGAGCCCACTCCTCGCCCAAAGGTGAGGTCCCTCACTTAGGCTGCACTATAGCGACACTCCTCAAGCTCCCACGCGTTCTCGCTTAGGCGAGCGTCTCTCGCTTGAGCGAGATAGTACCTCGCTCAAACTAAAACCCTCCGCCTGAGCGAGAGCTCGAGCGCAAGCTAGGGTTTGTCCTCTACAAGTCTCGCCTAGGCGAGATAGGGTCGCTTGGGCGAGAATAACTGGTCTCGCCCACTGTTCATCCTGTAACAACTATATTTTCATACCCAAACAATAGAATCAACTAGCACATGCATCCACAGTAGCATACAAGCTCATAAATCACGGAACAAAGACAAAATGAACATCAATCACATCAATAGAAGGTTTCTAGCTTCCCTTACTTGGAAATAAGCTAGCAAACTATCCCGACACTACCTGGTCACTGAACGTAAGAGCGCAGCAGCTCTAGGAACAAAATAAGTGGTTGGAAAGGGAACAAAGAGACAAACCAAAACGAGTTATTGAGATGAGCCTGAAGGGAATGCCAAAATAAAGCTAGAGGAAGACTACTACGAGTTCAGAAGTAACTTACATGGAGTGGAAGAGTTGGAGCTCGCTTGGAGAGAGTTGACGGCTAACCCTAGCAGAGCTTTGAAAGGAAGAAAGGCAACATTTAGGATCTGTTTGCAAGAGTGAGGCTGAAAGGGAAACCCTAGCAACTTTAGGGCCTTAGCACCTTATGGGCCAGCCTTTAGGCCCAACAGATTAAGGCCAGCCCTTAAACATTAGGGCAGAGAAATAAAACTGGGCATTACATTCTCTCCAACAAGAAAAATTTTTGACCTCGAAAATGAAACTTACCAGGTAAAAAGATGCGGGTGTGGCTTCCTCATATCATCTTCCAACTCCCACGTGGAGTCGCATGTCCTCCGATCCCATATGACTTTGATCAGGTTGACTGCTTTTCCTCGGCGTTCCTCAACTTTGCCATCCTCTAAAGCGATGGGTGGTACTTCTATAGTAAGGTCTTCTCTGATCTGTATATCCTCGGCTTCCAACACATGAGCCGGGTCAAACACATACTTCCTCAACTATGAGACGTGGAACACCGGGTGGAGGTTTGCCAACTAAGGGGGTAAAGCTATCTCATAAGCCATTGGTCCAATCCTTATCGTGATCTGATAGGGACCAAGGAATTTAGGAGAGAGCTTCTTTGAGCGGAGAGCCCTTCCCACACCAGTGGTTCGGGTCACCCTTAAGAACACATGATCAATAGCTGTGAACTCCAAGGGCCTCCTCTTACGGTCCGCATAAGCCTTCTGCCTACTTTGAGAGGCATGCATCCTATCCCTCACCATCCTCACCTTCTCAGTAGTCTGTTCCAACAACTCCGGCCCAACAACCACTACTTCCCCATCCTGATACCAACATAGGGGAGTCCTACACTTCCTGCCATAAAGAGCCTCATATGGCACCATGCCAATGCTCGCGTGAAAGATATTGTTGTAGGTGAACTTTATCAAAGGCAGTACTTTATCCCAAGCACCCAGGTGGTCCAAAATGCATGTCCGTAATAAGTCCTCAAGTGACTGGATCGTCCTCTTGGACTGACCATCTATCTGAGGGTGGTAGGCTGAACTCATGGTCAACTTGGTTCCCAAAGCATCCTGTAAGGTTTGCCAAAATCGTGACGTAAACCGGGGATCCTTGTCTGATACAATGCTCGAAGGTACTCCATGCAGTCTTACAATTTCCTTGATGTATAATTGGGCCAACTTGACCATGGACATCCTCAAGTTCATCGCCAAGAAGTGAGCACTCTTGGTCAGTCGATCCACTATAACCCAGATGGTGTCATGCCCCCTAAAGGTTAGTGGCAAATGGGTCACAAAATCCATGGAGATGCTATCCCATTTCCACACCGGTATCTCTAGAGGCTGTAGAATTCCACCGGGTCTCTGGTGCTCCACCTTTGCCTTCTGACATGTTAGACAGGCGAATACAAACTGGGCCACATCTTTCTTCATCCCCTGCCACCAGAAGGATTCCTTGAGATCTTGGTACATCTTAGTCATGCCAGGATGCAAGCTAAGACGACTCTTATGCCCTTCCTCAAGGATTAACCATTTTACCTCAGCATCATCAGGTACACACACCCTGCCTTGGAACCGTAGTATGCCATCATTACCCAAAGTAAAATCCTTTGCCTCATCTGTCCTAAGCTGTTCTCGCACCCGGTTCAAGCTGACATCCAACAGTTGCCTCTCCCTAACTGAATCCAAGAAATCACTAGATATAGTTAAGGTACTACACCTAATGTACTCGGACCCCAACTCCACCTGCAGCTTCATATCCCTGAACTACTCTAGTACTTTTACTTCCTTGATCATAAGGTGTGCAGCATGTACAATCTTCCTACTCAATGCATCAGCCACTACATTCGCCTTCCCCGGATGATATAGCAGTTCAAAATCATAGTCCTTCAGGAACTCCATCCACTTCCTCTGCCTCATGTTCAACTCCTTCTGATCAAACAGATACTTAAGGCTTTTGTGGTCACTGAACACCCGAAACTGTGCACCATAAAGATAATGCCTCCAGATCTTCAAGGCAAATACTATGGCCGCCAACTCCAAGTCATGAGTGGGGTAGTTTCTCTCATGCACCTTGAGTTGTCTCGAAGCATATGCCACAACCTTCTTCTCCTGCATCAACACACAACCAAGTCCGAGATGGGAGGCGTCACAGTAGACCTCGAAAGGCTTCCCGACATCCGGGATCACTAGTATCGAAGCGTTGGTCAATCTTCTCTTCAGCTCCTAGAAACTTTCCTCACACTTATCTGTCCAGGTGAAAGGTTGATCTTTCCGAGTGAGTTGTGTTAGAGGCGTCACTATCTTGGAGAATCCCTCTATGAATCTCCTATAGTAGCCAACTAGCCCCACAAAGCTCCTAATCTCAGTTGCAGATTTGGGACTCTCCCACTTAACCACCACATCAACTTTCGCTAGATCCACCGCTATCCCCTGAGCGGATATCACGTACCCCAAGAACTGTACCTCATCTATCCAGAATTCACACTTGGACAACTTAGCGTACAACTATTTCTCCCTCAGCACACCAAGCACCAACCTTAGGTGTTCTGCATGCTCCTCTTGAGTCTTAGAATAGATGAGAATGTCATTTATGAAGACTACAACAAACTTATCTAGGAAGGGCCTGAAAATCCGGTTCATGTAGTCCATGAACACAACCGGAGCATTGGTCACACCGAAGGGCATAACCACATACTCGTAGTGTCCATACCGGGACCTGAAGGCTGATGGCCGTCTTCTGTACATCATCAGCCTTCACCAAGATTTGGTGGTATCCCGACCGTAGGTCAATCTTCGAGAACACCGATGACCCATGCAACTGATCCATCAAATTGTCAATTCTCGGGAGAGGGTACTTATTCTTGATCGTCATCTTGTTCAACTGCTTGTAGTCCACACATAGACGTGAACTCCCATCCTTCTTCTTCAATCACATCAATAGAAGGTTTCTAGCTTCCCTTACCTGGAAATAAGCTGGCAAACTATCCCGACGCAACCTCAACACTGAACGTAAGAGCGCAGCAGCTCCAGGAACAAAATAAGTGGGTGGAAAGGGAACAAAGAGACAGAGCAGAACGAGTTATTGAGATGAGCCTCAAGGGAACGCCAAAATAGAGCTGAAGGAAGACTATTACGAGTTCAGAAGCAACTTACATGGAGTGGAAGAGTCGGAGTTCGCTTGGAGAGAGTTGACGGCTAACCCTAGCAGAGCTTTAAAAGGAAGAAAGGCAGCGTTTAGGATCTGTTTGCAAGAGTGAGGCTGAAAGGGAAACCCTAGTAGCTTTAGGGCCTTAGCACCCTATGGGCCAGTCTTTAGGCCCAAGAGATTAAGGCCAACCCTTAAACATTAGGGCAGAGAAATAAAACTGGGCCTTACAGAGCAATCCAATATCAAATCATTTTGAGTATGCTTGTGTCATAATTAAATATTCAAATGTCAAATTAATGAAAAGTCTAGGATCATACCACGAAATTTAATTATGTTTTAAATTCTAATAAATTTGAAAAGGTTTAATTATTCATATAGTATCCACTTTGGTAGAGGTGTATCAATCTGGTACTCGGTTTTAAAAAAGTGTCAATTGCATCCCAACTTTTGAAAAAATGCTTCAATTAGGTCCCTTTCAGATGGAGTTGACTAACGTCGTTAACGACGTGCCACATGTCAGTCTGTGATTTTTTTGATTTTTTTTAAATATTTTGGAAAAAAAATGCCACGTGTTAGGTCCTTGTGTGTGACACGTGGCATTGCCAATGCCACGTGGCATTGCCAATGCCACGTGTTAGTGCCATTATCAGATGTCATTGTGTTGATTACGATTTAGTCCCCATATATGTCTCAATGATTCAATTTAGTCCCTACTTTTGTATCTCTGATTCAATTTTGACCCAATTTTTTTTAATAATTAAAATCTATTTTTTTATAAAATTAAAAGTAATTAAGTATAAAATTTTTACAAAAATTAAGTATTTAATATTTATATTAAAATTTAATGGTAAAAGTCATTTTACTAAGTCATTTTTAATAAAAAAAAATTAGTATAACATTCATACAAATAAAAATTTTGGTTTAAAATTAGTAAGAGAAATTATTGTTCTATTTTGGAAAAAAATAATAATTAAGAAAACATGAGTACTTAATAAAAAAGTAATTAATAAAGTAATATGTTAAAAGTCGTTTTTAATAAAAAATATTAGTATAGCATTTATACAAATAATAAATTTGGTCTGAAATTGAGAGAAACAAAATAAATATTAATACTTAATTTTTTAAAAGTATTTATACTTAATTAGTTTTAATCTTATAAAAAATGGATTACACAAATATTTTAATTATTAAAAAAAATTGGGACAAAATTGAATCAGATACATGTAAGTAGGTACTAAATTGAATCAAAAAGATATATACGGGGACTAAATCGAAGTCAACACAATGACATCTGATAATGACACTAACACGTGGCACATACAGGGACCTGACACGTGGCATTTTTTTTTCAAAAAATTAAAAAATTAAAAAATTAAAAAGCCACATATTGACACGTGGCACGTCGTTAACGGTGTTAGTCAACCTCATCTGGAAGGGACCTAATTGAAGCATTTTTTCAAAAGTTAGGATGCAATTGACATTTTTTAAAAATCGGGTACCAAATTAACACACCTCTACCAAAGTGGGTATCATACGATTCATTAAACCATTTAAAAACTTGTAATTGAGTTCCTGATAAATTTTTATGGTCTACTCATAAATTTTGGACTATTAATGTTTTTTATTAACATAATGATACGTTTGTTAGTTACTAATGTGATTATTATTTTACTATGTCATCTTGTTAAGTTGTTGCCAGATATTCTATTGTTTTCTTATTTTAAAATTATTAATTATAAAATTATAAAAATTATAAAATTATAAAATTATAAAATTAATATTTTATAAAATAAAAAATAAAATATTTTAAAATTTTAAAATAACAAAACATGTGGTGACAACTCAACAAAGTGACATGTCAAAATGACAACCACATCAGTCACTTAACAACCTAACATGTCAAAATGACAATCATGTCAATCTCTTAACGATCACATCATTATGTTAATAGAAATATTTAATAGAAACTCAATTAAAAAATTTAGATATAAAAGAATCGAGATGAAAATATATAAATTTATTGAATACTTGATAAAATACTAATTTATTAGAAAATTAATTGAAAATTCCTAAATTTACCAAGGATTTATAATATTATTAAGTCAAAAAAGAATAAATTTGCCAAACGAAAAAAAAAAATAAGGGGACTAAAACTGAATTAAGTCTGTAAGACCTACTTACTTCTGCCCTAAAAGTTTAAGGGCCTAGCCTTATCAGTTGGGCCTAAGGCTAGCCCATAGGGTGCCCAAAATCCCTAAACCAGCCCTAACACTCTTATTCTGCCACTTTTCAGAAAATAGTTTCCCTTCTCTCTCTCACAGCTGAAACACAGAGCTCTGCCAGGGTTTGGTCCCATTCCTTGTCAAGTTACCTCAACCCCATCTTCCATTTCACGTAAGTTGGTTCTCAACCCAAACCCTCTCTTTTATAGCTCTATTGTCGTGGTTCTGACTAGGGTTTATCTTAGTGACCTCGTTTTGCTTCTGATGTCAGTGTTTTTAGCTCGCCAATCTGTTCCTAGAGCTGTGATGCCCTTTGTAGAGTGCTTGTGTTGTTAGCTATCCCCTGTCTAGGTAAAGGAAGCTAGGGTTTTGCTGTTTTCAAGTTATTCTGCATGTTTGGTTGGTTTTATGCTTTGGGTACTTGGTATATGATGTTGGTTGCGGGAAAATATGTTGCTTGTACTACTATGATGATTGAAAGCTGGTTTTGCACGAGTAAGAGGAGTGAGTTCTACTAAACTCACCTAGGCGAGCTGGGTGGTCGCCCAAAACGAAAGCTCTCACTTAAGCGAGGAGCTCTCGCCTGAGCGAGAACAACATCAGCTCACCCCCTATCTATTTTCGAGGGCTCGCCTAAGCGAAGGCCACTCCCCTGAGCGAGAGTAGTCTCGCTTGAGCGAGATGAGCTAGCTTGATCGAGACCTCGACGTGTCCTCTGTTTGTAGTCTTTCCCAAGCGAGGACTGGTGGCTTGAGCGAGGGGTTCCTCTCGCCTGAGTGAGAGCCCTTTTGCTTGAGCGAGAACTGGGAAGGGATGTTCTTTAGTGTTGTTTCTTCTCTATTTTTTGTTGATGGTCACATGTTTGATTGAATTACTCTGTTAAAGCATGAATTGGGGTGAATATGCATGAATTAAATGGTTGATGGGTTGGAATTGATGAGTTGGTATGATTTTGCATATGGAACATGATTGGATGGTTGGTTGAATATTGACATGAGATTTGGTATGCATGATAAATCTATGTTTGGTTGGTGAGACATGACTATGGTATGGATTAGGACGTAATTTCATGAATCTCTTGGTGAGATCTCATGGTGGTGCCTCATGTAAAGGACGTAATTCCATGAATCTCTTGGTGAGATCTCATGGTGGTGCCTCATGTAAAGGACGTAATTCCACGAATCTCTTGGTGAGATCTCATGGTGGTGCCTCATTTAATGGACGTAATTCCATGACCCTCTTGGTTAGAGCTCATGGTGGTGCCTCAGATGGACGTAATTCCACGAACTCTTAGTAAGGTTTTGTGGTGGTGCCTTAGTATATTATCAAGTCAGGATTCAAGTAAGGATTGCATCCCGAAACTCTAAAGAGTCAGTTAGTCTCATGTAGAGCGTACTGACTCAAGTGGTGAGAGTAGCAAAAGACCCTAGTCTTTGGCAGGATAATGGCCTTAGATGTTTCAAGGCTAACCTTGTGTGTGGTAGGGTGAAACCCATTGGCAATGGCTTTGCTGAGCAGTAGAGGCCCCCACAAGTGCAAGCATCCAGTGAATCCGACTGATTATATGTATCCGGATAATTGAGTCTTAGAGTCTTGCTTGGTTACTATCACGTGCTTGGTTGATTCATGTATTCTTGACTTTTAAATTGCATGCTCAATTGTATGATAAATCCTTTTTACTTTAGCTTACCCTTTCTGTTTGCTTGTGTGTTCTGTGTGTGGTTTTCTCCTTTTGCGATGATCATCAATTTATTGATGTGAGCAGATGTGGAAACCCCTAGTGGTCATCAGGGTGATGGAAACTCCGCTACGTAGCTATTCTTGGGTTGAATTCCCTACTCCGAGTACTCTTTAAGGCTGTGGCCTATATACTGTCCTTGCTCTATGAGCATATATTTTGGATAGCTGTCAAAACGTTTATTCTTATTCTTCTTTTGTTAATGGCATCGTGGTGTGCCTTAGTTTTATCTCCATGTATTTTGAGAAATTGTTAGGAATGACACTTATACTCCACGACAATGATCTTTACGTTATATCATATATAATGTTTTATTTAGTTAATCGTATTTATTAAATGAAAAATTACAAAGTCAACTATTTATTATGTTAGAATATAACTATTATACTTTTTAATTCAAATAGTTAAAAATATTTTTTAATTCCTTAACCAAGATTCTATATAGATAGATCCCTGATAAAATTTTTATTAGAGGTTAACATAATTTTGATTATTTTTGCAAGTTCTAATGAATTGATTGAGGAGAGAGGAAGGGTAGAAATGAATGGAAAAAACGAACAATGTCATTGTTTCCTTATGATTAGAGTTACTTGATTTTTTTACCGCTGTAGCACGCTTTTGCTTTTTAATTTCCCAGACAACACATTGTTCCTAATATATGCCTCAATAGCATGGTTTTATTTGTAGGTGAGAATTCGGTCCCTTGGGACACGAATTCTACCTTACAAAATGTAATTTTTTTTTGTATCTCAGTCAGAATTCGGTCTCTAGGGACCTGAATTCTGAACTGGTTTCTTTTTTTCATTTTTTTTAAATAAATAAGAATTAACATTTTTGATTTTTTTTGAATAAAATATTTTTATGAGTTAATTTTTCTTTTTGTGAAAAATGTTACATTAGAGGTTAAAATTATTTTTTTAAAAAATAGATTTAATAATGTGGTTTTAGTTATTTTAGGTATTATTTGAAACAATGAAAAAATAAATATTTTTTTTTGTCTTTTTGAAATTTGTTGATTTTAAAATAGCTATTGTATTGTGTAGTAAGTTATTTTATGTGCAATTTAAAAATATAAAAGTCAATTTATTTTTTTTTACTTTGTTGATTAATTATCTTTTTATAATAGTGATTTTGGAAAAAAAATTATGAATTATAATAGAAGTAAAAATAATTAATATATAATGTTTAATGTGGTGTTATATTATTTATTTTTTAATGTTTATTAAATATTTTAAATTAAAAAATTTGTTTGAACTACGAATTATTTTTCATTTATATATTTATATTTTGATTTGTTTATAAGAATTTTATTGATAAAATATTTATTTTTACACAAAAATAAATAATGTAAAATTTATTGTTAGAATTT
>Ga0209389_1002699_pt1 | contig 13792 bp, 6 predicted proteins | sample CowpearedBW_FD_187526 | JGI IMG/M metagenome (GOLD analysis project Ga0209389, IMG submission 187526) | Root nodule microbial communities of legume samples collected from California, USA - Cow pea red BW (SPAdes) (version 2) | ecosystem: Host-associated > Plants > Roots > Nodule | place: USA... | reverse complement strand
GCATTGGAATGTTCATGTGTGAATTTGTGATAATTGATTGTTATTATGTTGTTACTCTAATGTAACTTTCTTTAAATCATTATTAGCTTACCCTTGCTTTCTGTGTTTCTGTCTCGTATTGTATGTTTTCCTTTTGCGATGATCACCTTTTCGGTGGGAGCAGATGTGGTTGCAGTGTTAAGGGCACTTCTGGAGAATGAGGATCCATCGTTTTAGGTTATGGAGGAGCTTTCCAGTGGGAGCTTTAGTAGGGGTCAGTTTAAACATAGAGTTTACTAGTTTAGTTTAAGTGTATAATTAATATATTTTTATAGTCATATCTTTTGTAAGACTGTATTAATATATTGTGTACACTGGATTATTTGGTTTGGCATTATGATGAAACTCCCTATTTTTTTTATTAGTTTCAAGCTGCTTGGGATGTTACAAAATAGTGTCAAATTATAAATAAATCATGAATTCACATCCTATGTGAAAACAAACACATACTAAATCAATTCCCGAAAACACCAAAAGATCAACTCTTATTCCTATTTCACATGTGGCCACGTGCGAAAACATTTGACAAGCTTTTGGAGCCTATTTGCCCTATAAATAAACCTCAAGTAGAATGTAATGGTCTCTAATATTTCAGGGGAAAACAAATTAGTAACCGAACCAAACATATACACTTTAACCCACAATTGAACTATTATCTCGTGCTGATGGGAACAAAGACCACAAAGAAGCTCTAGCTATCAAGGGTAGCGTTTTACAAACAATTTTATATATAGTTGATGAAAAATGTTGTATACATTTAAGCTGAAAAAGTTACTTGAAAACATCCCACAAATAAAGCTTTTTACAAATTCCTGGAAAACTAGGTAAGTGATTGAATTAACTGCCTGTTATAGCAAATTTTCTAAATCATAGACCCCTGTATACTGACCTGTGAAAATATGCTCAATCTGACCTGATACGAGATTTCATAGAGTTGACACGGCAGATTAAGAAGCCACAAACTGTTTCTGTTCAGGGGATTAATTGGGCCTAATATCCCCAACGACAGACTTTGGTTTGAAAACACCCCACAAATAATACTTGTCACAAATTCCTGCAAAATTAGATAAGTGGTTGAATTAAAAACCTAACACAGCAGATTTTCTAAATTTACATTAAAAGCCGAAGGTTTAGAACATACTCCGATCATTTGGAGGTAATAGATGTGAAGAAAAAATGAGGAGCTCTATGTTGTTAATGACCGCCTTGAGAGCAAATTCTTGTTCAATTACATCATTCATCACACCATCAAAAATTAACTCATCCCTAATTGATGTTAGAGAATATACAAAACAAGGTTTACATAGAAATTACAAAACCATTCAGTATGGAGAATATATTCTATTGATAAAGCATACCTTTCATAATGTGGAAAGAAATAGAGACCAATACTATCACCGTTAGGAGGAGACATATCAAACCTCTCAGGCCAAATACCACGCCTTGATAACATCTCCACGTCAAGCAGTTTAGGAAGCTCTGTCACTGCCAAATGCACTTTTGAGCAAGCTCCGCTTGACGCATAAGCAACAAGACCAAAATTTGTTGCGTTGTTCAATATAAATTGTCCCCTATACATGAAAAAATGTTTGTAAAAATAAGGTGCATAAAAAACCCTCTAAGGGAATTATAACAAATTACTTGAACTTCATTTCAATGATTAACAGGACAAAAGCAGCCTCAACACAGAAAAATAAAGTAAAAATCTCACGTCCAAACTGGATCACTAAGTGGGTGAGCACGGCTAGGCTTGTCAAATTCTGGATAACTATGGTCTTGAGTCGTTAAGGCTTCAGAGTAAACATATTTCCCATGCTCCAATGCTTGCTCGTCAGTTAAAATATTTATAGGACCTTTAGGTGATTCAGGCTCCTCATAATAGATGCCATTGTCTTCAAGGATCGGTTGTCTCTTCTCAATGTCATTTTTCCTATGGCATTCGGTATGAAAACCTTCAGATGATCTAACAGATTTTGGTTTTCTAACTGCAAACCTCTCCTTTTTCATTTCTATCCTTCTATATTTTGCTTCAGCAACATGAGTTACACGCTTGCTTCTTCTTAATTCTTCAGATCCCCATCTTTTGGGGTTACGTGGTGCACAGTCCTCACATTTCCAGATAATTGTTCCATCATCTTCTGTATAGAACTCGTCTAAACAATATCTGCAAATATATAAACAATTGTTCCATCATCTTCTGTATAGAACTTATGTAAACAATATCTGCAAATATATAAACTATTTGTTAAGCACATTTACATATATCAGGCTAGAAAGAGAAGTACACAACATCTTAGGTTCCAGTTTTATACTTTCACTTCTCCACTTGAAACACAAGTATGTATGAATTGTGGATATATTCAGATCACATCAATATATAAACTGGTGCAGTGTAAATTAGAATCAAAATAAGACGAATATTAAGCTCCTTAATAAATTTACCACTTAACTTTACACGTAGTTTATTCTATAGAGTTGCCTCTAGAACCTCAGAGATTTAGTGAAATATTAGCTAGTTAGTCATTTGAATTTACAAATGCAGCAACAATTTCTCTAAACAAATTACTTTCCTTCATAAAGTAATAAAATGATAAATCTAAAAGTGGTAAGTGACCTTCAAAGAAGAAGAGATTGGAGGTTTATATGCAGAGGAGCTTGCTAATCACATAAAGCTTTCAGTGACTTTCACAATAAGAGTTCAAATGTTGTGGTTCCTATTTTTAATACTCAATGAAACTGCAATATTTGAATTCATACAGCGAAGGTAGCTAATTAAAAATAGAAAATTTGAATCATAATCAATGAAGCCCATAAAGTGGTAACCTATAACTCTAAACTTATAGCTTCTAAATGTAGTCATTCAATAAAAGACCTAGCAAACTGATATTGTTGATACATGGTAGATTGATCAGGGATAAAACATTACTGTTGAGAAATTCCTGCCGCAATTGTTATAATTTGGCAGATCTTTTCGTTAATGTATAACAACTTGTAAGACAAAAGTACATAATATACATGCTCCATCTTGAGGACATCTTAGAACATATAATGTATATGTACATTCAGTTAGTTCATTAGTTCTACTTTTTCTTTCCTTTTATTTAGTTCCAAATTACGATTTTCATATAGTCATATTATAATGTGAGCCTCAATATTTTTTCCTTATTCTTAAATTTTTGTTAGGCAATCGAGAATAAACAAGCGTCAATATTGAAAATTACAGTACCGATGGCTTCCTATTTTTTCCAATGTATATAAACTAGAAGAGACAAATAAATCAAATTCCAATTCTGTTCTGACATACCATATAATATCATACAATGCGAAAAAACACATACCTATGCTGAACACACGCTTTACATTCGACGCAATATACGTGGCACTTCGGATCTCCTTTATCACCACATATTAGACAGATATCTGTCTATCAAATTCAATGAGACAATTATGGACACGCATTTTAATATTAGGCCACGAAACAAACTATAAGTAGAAATGTTTTAGAAAAAGGAAAAATATTGCTATCAATAATCATAGATAAATTCTAAATTGGTTGAGTATCGAGATAAAAGACACATTAAAACTGCGCAGCAAAGCACAAAAAGGGTCCTGTCAACATTTTCTATATATTAAGAGCACATAAACTCATCAAAACAATCACAAGGTCTAGTATCCATTACTCCTTACATATCCACTGTTGAAACAAATTAAGAAAATTGGGGCAACTCAAAAGTCAGAAAAATGCAAAATTAATTATTCCTTAGCATATCTCCTAAAGGAACACGTTAACAAATGCAGCATTTTCTAGTTCAACTTAAGCAACTCAAATATGGGTCAATTACCAGTTGCAACAAATTTCTATGAAGTCGCAACTCATAACTCAAAATTCTAAAGGATTTTGAAAACAAGATGCAAGTTATCGGAAGTAAAAATTATTTTAACTTCAGAACATTTGTATCTTATTTTATGTTCAAAGTGTTCATAACAATCTTTAAAATCCGTTACAGAATTATGCTATCTAGCACATTCACACGACACTTTTGGGGCAACATTAATGAGGATGCCCCTAAAAAGATGTCATAAAAGAAAGAGTATTGCTAGTAGAGACCCGTTCATGGTAAACACTATGCATGGCAATATATAAGCCATAGAATTCATATATATTTTAACAATTTTGAATATACTAAAAACTTATTTAACCTTAATTTTAACGATTCGAAAAACACTTGATTATAGAGATGCATCTAATATTAACACAACACTCTACTCCAAAAGTAGGTTAAATGATCTTTTCAGTCCTTGTAAGTCTATATTTTTCAGTTAGACATTCAATATTGACAAATAAGTAAATAAAAAATCACTGAAGTCTAGAAGACTTTTCTGACTTAAATTGTAGGAAAGGATTATAAGAAGTGTTAGCTTGTGTAGTTGAAGCATCACCAAGGCTAGTGTGGCCAGGTTTAGGGAAAGAACTAAAAGCTAAATTGTCATAACTTAATAATTAACATTTATAGAAGTCTAGAAGACTCTTCTGGCTCAACAAATTAACTTAGAGCAGGATAGATAAAATTGAAAAATTTATCAGTGTTTAAAAATTGAGATAATAATAAAGAGTGAAGCCTGATTTTAGAAGCTTGGAAGTATGTTTTTATTGCTGAAACGTTTAGAGAAAAAAATCTTTCTACAAACGCATATCGTATAGGAAATAGAAAAAAAGAAAAATTCTATAATTTAAAATTATTTTATAGATAAACTAAAGCAACCTTTTTCATAATAAAGTTGATATATATAAGTGTATTCTTAATTCATTTATTTATTCTCTTCTCAAACAGTATCTTTAGAAAAGTGTTCCAACACAAAAAATCCTAATGTTAATAATATTAAATAAGGTAAAGCAAAAAAGAAAGAGTGAGCAACTAAGAGTGTAAGCGACTGAGAATCGGAACTGGTATAAATGTGATTTGATTGTTCGAATTCTAGAAAAAAAAAAAAAGTGAACAATTTTGAACTTAACTTTGTTTTCTGGTATAAATAAGTTGCAAAATTTTTTTGCGAGGGGGTTTTCAAGAGAATGTGGATGTGGTGGAGTCTGTGCCACATTATTTCGGTGATGTCACACACTTAACTAAAATGATTAGTATTTTTATTAATTAGTTTTTAATTAAATAAATTAAAATTAAAATTCTTTTATATTCTAAAATATTCTATTATAATCAAAAACTCTAAGGAAATATTCGTCATTTAACCTACGTACTAAAATAAAACTTAATTGAATTTTTTTAGATGAAAAAAGTAATAAAATATCAAAATTAGATCAAGCATTAATTCTTCTTAAATAATCAATAATAATAATAATAATAATAATAATAATAATAAAAAGAGTAAAAAAAATGTAAAAATTGAACTGTGCGTGATTGACATGCACCTGCATGGGCACGTGATGGACACTCCCGCTCTCTATCTCTCTCATTTGGGATTTGGCGCCAATTTATTGTTGGAAGGTTAAAGCAAAAGAAAAAGCAAACCCTTGAATCGAAGAATCAATGGCTTCAAGCTCTGGTGCAGAAGAGGCGTCACTGGACGACGATTACGCTTCCTTGATTGCAACCACCGATGTGGAGCTTCTCAAGCGAGCATGGCGTAACGAGAAGGCGGCGCCGGAGATTCTCCGATACGAATCCCATTTGATTTCCCGCGTCAAGGAACAGATTGAACTCATGGTACGCAACTTCTCATACCTCAAACCCTAACCAATCTTCTCTTGCCTCCAATTTTTAATTCGTTTGTTTGTTTCTGTTTGTGCAGGAGGAAACAGTGGAGGAGAAATCCAGTGTCGGGAATGATCCTCTCTCAGTGTCTCTGTATCAGATGGACTTGGACAGAACCCTCTTTCTGTTGAGATCCTATCTCCGCATCCGCATCCAGAAGGTAGCCACCTTCTGTGTTATTATGCCTGTTAATTCTCAATTCCTTCAAGTTGTGGAAAATTGTGGACAAATTTATATAAACACTGGAGAAATGTATGGACAAAATTCCTTTCAAGTATTAGCAGTGACAATAGGAACATTAGGAACATTGCTCTAGAGAAATGTTTGGATTAACTTCTATAGACACTTTTAGAAGGAAAAAAGAATTAAATTTGTCTGTAAATTAAAATTAAGTTAATTTATGCAAATTCTCTCATTATTTTCTCTAAATTTAGATTTTTAACTTATTTTTAAGTTAGTTTTAGCTTATGAAGAAACTTGTTTCACTTTTTTCTTCTCTTAAGAATATTTATGAAAGGTTAAACCAAACATAATCCAGATGAAAATTTTGAGGGATATTTGTTTCCCTAATAGTTTTGCAGCTTGCATTTTTAGTACCTGCGTACAATGGGTTAAAACAATTAGGGTGGGAGGTAGTTGCTGAACTAATTTGAATACTGGCCAAACTGGGAATTAACTTCACCAATTTCTCCGTTCATTGAATATTTTTGTTTTTTATTTTCATAACCATGTTTCTATTGTAGATTGAAAAATACATGTTTCACATCCTAAAAACCGAAGAACTTTGGAACAGGCTATCCAAAGACGAGAGAGATTTCGCCAGAACGTAAGTCTATCCGTTATTTTTGATTGTTTGACGAATTGTTTTCTGACTAGCAATGTGTTTTAACTGATAGCATTAAAGCATTCTCATTGTGGGTTTTGAATATGGTTTTCTTGTTGCAGGTGTACAAGTGACCTAAACCAACATCTAGAGGAGACTGTTCTGTCGAAGCTGCCAGAAAATTATCAGTCTGTGCTTAAGCAATCTGTAATAAGTGAAGAGGAGGACATGGGTAATTTATCATCCCTAGAACTTAGAAGACACTTTAGGTTATTTTGTTTCATTGCGTCATTCTCCATTGTGTGTCTTTAAGAGTAATCAAATTGGCTCTGCCTAAAACTCACCAGTCTATAATGAAGTTAACTTTCATACCTTGTCAGTTACATGAAAAGTCTGACGATGAGTTCTGTAGTAGTTTTCTGAATGATCTGGCCTTCATGCTTCTAGCTTTTTCTTGCAGTATCCAGCTTTCTAAAATAAGATTTTGGGCACTAATCTTCGCATTTTTTGACGGAAAATTAGTTTTTGAAGTTCTTGAAACTCTTGTATTGTGCACCCTTAGTGTTAGAGTATATGAAATATCTAGAAATACTTACCGTATTTTAGACTATCGTTCAGGATTAATTCCATGATTCCGCCATTGTCTCTTGGGATTGATTGCTATAGTTTCCAAACTTTGTAATGTTACATTGAGTTGTACTTCATTATAGATAGCTATTATATTTTTTTTTTCTCTTACTCACAAAATCGCACACACAATTTAGTATCATATTGGATGGTTCTAGGTAAGTTTGATGACAACCAACCTTGTGACTTGGAGGTCAAGTCACATGTTTAAATCCACTTGGTAGGAGCCTGGTTGAGTGAGTTCCGCTTTATTTTTTCTATCCTTTGTGCATATCAGTAATTGTGGATTCTTTTCCGGGAAGAACCGAGTTAGATTTTGAGGGGTTTCTCTGTCATCTTCCCCACTTATGTTTTTCCCTTCTGCTAAATGATGTCTTTGATTGTCTGGGATCCAGATTAAAGGAAAATTATACTTTGTCTTTCATTTTTTACTTTTATCTTTTACTCTCTGACGAGGCTTAGTATCAGTTATTGATTCTTTTAAGAAAAAAGATAGTGACACATTAATTAATAATCTACTCAAAGAATAAAAAATGAGAGTCATATTATCATTGTCTTTACATCAAATCATACTTTGGTTCTTAGTTTACCATATGTTATTTTCTTGAAGTTTGTGTCCTCACGACCGTGACAAAATATTTTGTTTGTGTGTTTTCAGTGCCAGAACCACAACTAGATACATTTGTTTTATGTAGAAGTAAAGAGTATCTCACGGGCATTCAACTCGAAGATGGACCTGCTGATGACAGGCAATTTTTGTATTCTTGTAATAATTTATTTTGCTCGTTTTAAAAGGTTAAAAAATAAATCAATTTATCTGGCAGGTCGAAGCTGTTTGAGATGGAGCCAGGTGTCCTCCATTTCATATGTTACAGATCAATAAAAGCACTTGTGGAGAGCGGTAAAATTGATCTACTCTGATAACTTCAGTTTCTCGATGTTGCTCTTCACATGCCCGCCAATGTTTATTCACAACTTTGTTTTTCTTTATAAATTATGGTGTACCAAGTCTGGATGTTGTCAAGGGTATAGGTACTACATTTTCACATCATATTGTGGCGTGAAAATTCGTGAGATAATATATTCCTTGTTTTTTTTTAATTAACACGTGTTTAAAACTTGTATATAATTAATTTAGTATTTCTGAAATTGGTTTTGCTTCTGAGCAAGTAAATAATACAAACACGATCACCTGCAGTTCGAAAGGAATTTATTATGCATGCAGTCGAAATTCAATACTGTACGATAGCATTGGAAAACTTTTTCCTTCAATGGATAGCATTCCCTTCAGATGGAAGTTGAATTGAAAATAATTATCTAGTGTTCAAAAACAATTGCAACGGTAAAGTTTGGTTTGTCATTTTACAACGTTTTTTTTTTCAATTAATAGGATTCCAGCAATTGAAGATCTGAGTTAAGAGAACATTGATACCAGATGAATTCATCACTTAAGTTGTCATTCTAAAAGTTATGTTGTGTACTTAGATTGGACATACACGTAAAATTTGTGGTGCTGTTCCCAAATTAAAATATGAATCATTGTTTCATGTTTCTTGGGCACTTTTTTCTTTTAAACAGATTATTGTAAAACATTTATTATTTATTACAAAGAAAAGCAAAGAAGACAAACAACCTTGCATTTTTGGCTTCTATTTTTTTTATGAATTTGGTATTAGTATTTTCTATTTACTGTCGTAAAGAAAAATTTCAGAAACATAATTAAGAATCTAAACAGAACATGAAGTGTAGTTTGTTAGCATTACTGCTGATGTGGTTTACATTTTTCATAATAAAAATATAGTTGTTCCTAAAACTCGGAAGTTCAACCAAAAACATTTATCTATCACTAATTTTCTTTCATTGTCTCTCTTTCAATGTCCAATCCACGACCACAAGAACAAAATTCATGATAGGAGTTTCGAGTTTCAAAAGGGACAAGTACTTGGATGTAATGATTGATTATCTCAATGCATGATGATTAACATGTTTTCAAGCTTCTATACCAACGTTCCAACTCATTACATGATTTGAAGCATAACTAAAGGAATGTCCATTCTTATTGTTCCTTTAACATGTTGCAACTACTTTATATCTAAAACCAAATTATCCCGTAGCTGTTTTACCTCCAATTTTTTTCCTAATGCTTCCTCATTTTAGACCTTGCGTATCTAGAGAGCACAGATAAAAAAAGAAGAGAGTAAATTAGAAAGATGAAACATCCAATCAAAGCAGAATAAAAATTAATAGAAGTCGTTAGGTTAGAGATTACTCTATGTGCATGCCACCCCGATCTGATGATGGAAGCAAGCTTCCTTGAAGCTCCTCCACGACCTTAGCAGCTTGATCAATTTCCTGTCAAAAGATGGAAGGTCGACAAGATAATCTATGACGGGTAAAAATCCAGAGCAAGGTTATTTCAAAGATAAACTGTGCTAGAGCCACACTAGTTAACACATCTTTTCTACCACACTATTATTGGTTAAGATTAATTTAAAATTACAAAATTAAGAGAAATAATCATTAAATAACAAGTGAAGCCCACAAAAATTTGTTATTTCCAATAATTTTTGTCAATCAAATAACAAGTGTTGCCAGCATTCTCTTGACAGATATGGTATGCATAAATATACTTTGTTGGCAAAGCAATGAAGAGCACTTTTTAACAATGACAACTACGATTTCCTGCCAGAACCTTAACTTACCTCAAAATCAGCAAATGCAACTGGCATTCCTCCTCTAGAGCGCATTTTGACCATGTTGAATCCAGCATATCTGGAAATCATGGAGTGAAGACATTAAGTTTATGATAAACACCAAGTAGATGGAAAACATTGCACGGTCTAGATATAAAAAGAATCAGCTTGCTCAGCACTGGTCCAATCTGAATAACAACACCAGAGGCCCTTAGCAGGTTCATCAACAAGAGAGAAGGAGCAAGGAGCAACTCACGCAGAAAAGGCTTGCTTTAATTCATCTTCAGTGCAGTTTGGGCCAAGATTTGCAATAAATAGAGTGGAACACAGTCCTCCGGCACTGCCCTTTTCATGTTGCTCCTACAGCCAATTTGAAAAGATTGCATAGCAAAAAAATTCTTGATGGGAAAAAGCAAGCAACAACTTTTACACACTACTCAAATTTTAATCTATTTGTTGAGACAAAAGAAAATGATATGAATTCTATGTGCTGCATTTAAAGCAGACAACAATATTGAATGGTTTCCACTAAAGTCTAGAAGGGTTCCAAGTTTTTCACTAGAACTTACCACGGGTATAGCATGGCCAGAACCAACAGCTGCATCATCACTGCATACAAGAAGAGAATATTATAGACTCGGCGTCCCACTACAATATTCAAATACTAGTATATTTTAATCTGTTTGCACAAAAATTTGCAAAATTTTGAACTGAGCTAAACAGTTGTTCAAATTTATTGTACTCTCAACCTTGGTATGATTGGTATATCACCATGGTTGCCGTCACTGTCTGATGGTTCATCAGGGTCACTGTCACCTAAATGTGAAATATGTGCAGATGAGAATGAGACACAGAAACAAGACGGGCAAGAATATGAAACCTAAGTTGATTGTGCTGCACCTCTCCCCTTTTCCCTTTCTAATCTCACTCACCCCATTCAAATTAAATGAAGAGGACACTTAATTATGGGTGCAAACAAGACAATAGCAGCAATCTAGATTACATTTTAGAAACCAGTACACACACTTTGCCTTGAACTCAATAAAGTAACATTACCATCATCACTTGATGATCCTTGAACATCACGCTCCCCTTTGCTCCTTTTGTCTATAACCACGTAGGCTCCACCGCCTATGAAAAGTAAAAGTCCAGTAAAAGGCATTAAGTTTAAACCATAAAAGTACAACAAGCTCAATTCCTCCAGAATTCAAAGAGATACATAAATTGGGGGGAAATTGAAGAAAAGTTGCTACACAGAATGAAAATGAGTAAATATCTAGATGAAGATGCTACACATTCATCATAGCTTGAGGATAATTTCATTTTTTTTATTCCTTCTTTTTATTTATCCCTAGTCATGCATGCATAATATACACACATACATACCTGGTTTTCGCTTTCTCCTGGAGTTTGACCTGGCAAGTTCAATATGTAAAACAGATCCAGTTTGAGGATCAAATTTCACACCCTGGTGAGAATCATCAACCAAAAGAGAACTCAATAGAAGACCAATTTCTATAAACTGAAAACATCTCCCCAATAAATTACACTCAATTTCTTTTCACACTTCATAAAAATCCCACTACCTTACATGCATGCGCTCACACTGCAATTTACATTTAGTCTAAATAGTAGAAGCTCATACCAAAATGTTCACTCCAAGGAACAAAATTAAATAAATAACTTTATAATCATCAACTCAAGCTATCATCACTGATTAAAATTTTTCAATAAGCACTTACAGGAAATTAAAAATAAATTAAGTTTCTCCCAAAGCTTGTGAACAGGTTAAAAATAAAGAGCTTCTACAAACTAACTTTTACATAAACTTCTTTCAGTTAATAGGATACGTGAATTTAATTTTTATTTCTCTAATAGGTTTTTATGAACAAATTTATCCAAACACGAGATAAATTCCTAACCCTAGCGTTCATCACGATCACGCCACCAGGTACTCACATTCAAGGAGTGCAGCGCTGCCATTGCCGATTGGTGGTTGAAAAACGTAGCAAACGCCACGACCTGAAAAAGAAAGCCAACTTTGATTCTATTCAGAGAAAATTCACGCGAAAGCCAACTTCGAATGCATCAGTTATGAGTAGATAGGAACAATATAGAAGAAAGAAAGGGAGAAGGGGCGGTACCTGGTTGGCGCGGCCGGTGTACTTGAGTTGGCAAGAGTCGAAGCCGGGGCGGCGGCGGAAGAGGTTGTGAATCTCACGCGCCTTCACGTCGTCCGGGAGCCCCGACACGAAGAGCGTGTTGATGTTGCTCCGATCATCTTGTTGGTACAGGTAGTACGGATCGAACGGCGGCTGAGCCATACGCACCGTCGTATCCGGTGGCAATGGTGGACGCCGGGGAAATATCTGCGAAGATGTTGACGGAAGAAACCGCCGGTGGTAACTCTTGTGTTGTATACGGACGGAACGGAAAGGGAAACGAAAAGTGTCAGTGTGTTGCTCTGTGTACTTCTCTTTCTCCAATGTTTATTATCTTCAAAAATTAATATTCAAGCTCTTTGCTGCTTAATTAAAATATTTGAAGCAAATTGATTTATTAATTATACATTTAGTTAGTAATTCTCCTTAGAATAAAGTTTGAGGATTTAAAAATACAATAGAATGAATTGAAATTCCTAAAATAATATCTATTGTTTCACAATTTTAGTAAAATACTCTCTTTTTAATGATTTACTCCATATATACACATCTTCTCTCAATATATACTAACAAAATTATTTACTACATAATGAACACACAATATTTCTTCAACTTGCATATTTTTATATTTTGCTTTTTAAATAAAAATATATTTTTAGATCAAATTACTTGATTGATGACCGATTTAAGTTTGTAACCAAATATAATATCGCTCTATGAATGTTAATTTTGGTTACAAGTAAAAAGTTTTGTGACTATAAATTAACAAGATCAAAATAAAACACAAACATCACAGACTTTCCATTTGAGTTAATACACACTTATTTAAAAACACTTAAATTTAGTATGATAATGTTTGGAATAATTTAAATGTGAATCACAGTCTTATCGAATAGAAAAAAATAAAGTTAAATACTATATAAAATGAAATAACTATAACTTTATTGTCTTAAAATTTTTAGTTAAAAGTAGTGTCAAATAACTTGTATGTGTAAAGACTAATGTTATATATATCTAGAATCACAATTTGTCAATAACTATAACCAAACCATATGAAAATATGAAAAAATATATAAACTCATCAATGGTATTAGAGCTAATGGTTCTGAATGACTGATCACATAAAAATAACAAAAAAAAATACTATTCGGGTGATTGACAATATAACCATCACAAAAAGAATTATCATACACCTGAAGGAAAATATATCATATGAAAAAGAAAAAAAACTCACCATTAAGGAGAGATTGTTGAGAATAATCTAAGTGTGAGTTAAAATCACATATTGGATAAAAAAGACAAAGTTAAATATTATATAAGATGAAAGACTCATAACCAGATTGTTTTAAGATTTTGGATTTAAAGTGATGTCAAATAATTTATATGTGTAAAGACTAATGTTAACCACAATCTTTAAATAATGATAATCCCTATGAAAATATATAAACCGAATGTATCATCACTTTAATGTCATGACCACATTTTAAATTGTTTATTTCACTCTAGCTTATAATAATAAAAAAATAATAATATGTGTTGATTCTCATGTGTTGAATTGACTTCTAGTATGGAATAATATCTCAAAGAACTTCATGACCATTTTATCTTAATCTAATTCTTGAAGTTCTTCTATCAATTTTTTACAATATTCTAAAAAAAAAGACTTTCCACCTTGTATGG
>Ga0209389_1002697_pt1 | contig 13794 bp, 16 predicted proteins | sample CowpearedBW_FD_187526 | JGI IMG/M metagenome (GOLD analysis project Ga0209389, IMG submission 187526) | Root nodule microbial communities of legume samples collected from California, USA - Cow pea red BW (SPAdes) (version 2) | ecosystem: Host-associated > Plants > Roots > Nodule | place: USA... | reverse complement strand
GCCGTATGATGCTTCTTGTGATAACATTGCTATTTTGACAAATTTGTGCTTGGCCAATAGGCACGTGTAGTTCATATAAATCCATGTTGAAATTATTCTGAGCCAGAAAAAAATTCATTCTACGTAAGACCTAAGCACAGCCACTTATAAACTATTGACGTATATTACCAAAATAAAACTGGTCCTCACCTACCCAATTTGTAACACAAAATGGTTACATATTCTTTCTGCAAAACAAACAAAATCATTCTTCTCATACTTCAAATTCTAAAGTCTTGGTTCAAACATGTGGTTGGTTCACAAAGTTCTGCGTTTTGAGTCAATTCATGTTCTTTGAGCCCATTTTCTTTTACCTTGTGAAATTTATGTAACAAAAATTAAAAAAATAAAAAAATTAATGAAGTAGGACTTTTTGGTGTGTGTTTTTCTTTCACCTCACACATTAAATTAAAACCAAAATCAGGGGCGGTAGAGAAAGGTGTGGATGTCATGAATAGACCTAACTCCCAACTATAGGCGAAGCAAAATTTATTGAAATTCTATATATCCTTATATATATATATATGTCAATATTAATTATTAACAAATAATCAGTGAATTACAATTTTACCCATTCAACTAACGACAAAGACAGTCTGTTAAGTAGTACAAGAAATCATTTCTTATGCCATTAAACAATGTTAATTTTTTCCATCACTATCTTATGTTATTTATACCTTAATCACGGCCACTAAAAACATTAAGTTTAAATCTGGCTAGGAAAAAAGTAGACAAAATAAAATGTCCCATTTGAAGGTACACACACGTGCAATGCACTTACTAAATCTGAGTTTAGTTTTCATATATGTTGTGTAAATTAAGATTTGTTCCCAGTTTTTTAATTTTAAAATGGTTACTATAAAATAGAAATTTACAATTATAAACTTACACGAATTTCTTATATTTTGATGTTTTTCGATTAAAAAGACAAATTCTATTTTGAAAAGCTTACAAAATTTAATACGTTTATTGAGTAAATTATTGAAGTGATTTTTTTAATTGAAACACACAACAATCTTGTTTTTAACGTAAAAAAAAAAAAAAAATTTGACGGCGAACAAAAAAATGAGAAGGAAATGTTGATTCCATAAAATTTTGATTTGATAAACTGAAACTAGAATGTACTTATGTGGATAATGAAAAATTGAAATAAAAAAAATACTAAAAATGGATAGAAGTGGAGACGATGGCTGCAGTAATTGAAATTGATGAAATTGGAGGAAGGAACATAGCTTCCATATTTGACTCATCAACGTCTACTCATAGAAGGAAGAAGGGTTGGTGGACAACAGCAGTGACCACCAACAGAACAAAACAACAGAGCACAACGCATAGTCAAGAGAGGCACCTCAATCATGTTACATGTTTGTTTACATGTGTTGTGGTAGATTAATTAGATTCATTCATCCCTTTGATGACGTCACATACATCTCCTTCTTCTACCCAGCCAAACCCCAATTCTTTGAACCCTTTTTTTACTGATTATTTGAATTATCACCATAATTTATTCGCATCACTCACAAAGAGAGAGAAAGCACGAGAGAGAGAGAGGGGGTAGCTGGGAACTACTACTACTACTAATACTAGTTCCTCAAGAGGTGTGGCAAAGGCAGGTACCACGTGCAGCTTTCATTGAATAGAGAGACCCAACCCAACCCAAACCTACCTCACTCAATCCCATCCAACTTTTTCACTATTTGGTTTGGTTTGGTTTATGCATGATCATTGTCACTGATCATCATCACCGTTCACATGGAATACCCCAACAACTCTCTCACTTGTAACCCACCTTCTTAAGCTCTCAATGCTTCTTCTCCAACTCCCACCAATTTTGTAGAATAAAATTAAAAACAACAAAAACAAATTCTTGATTTCGTCCGCCCAGCTTTCTTTCTTCCGGAGGTCTGTGCTGTGATCCTTTCTCTTCTGCCTTTTGTGTTCCCCGTGTGTAATTCTCTTTGACTTCATTTCTGTTTTTCTTTTTTTTTCTGCGCACCCACTTAATGTTAAAAGCTCTGTGAATTGTATGTTGTTGGTGAAGGAAAAGAAGAGCCTTTTTATGTCCTTTTGTTTGGAATTGGTTTTGGGTTTGTCTGCTCTAGTATAAAATCTGTCTGTTTGCTGAATCGGAAGTTGGAGAGGGGTTAATTGATTGAAAAGGTAGCAGTGAGTTATCTCATTAGACGCTGACCTGTTGTTTTATAATTTTCTTTGGCAATTTATGGTTTCTCCATACCGCATCTGAGAGTGAGAGTGAACCAGTAGGATGTGTTTGATTGTTTGTATCTTAGAGTGAAAACTGCAGGTTTGGGAGAAATTGATTTGTGACAGAATTTTATGCTTGGAATCCCGATTTTCCAAAATGAGTTAATCGTGTCAGCCACAGTTGTCAGTGTTTCCAAATCTGTTGTTTCTTACCAAGTCCATATGTGGTTGACCAAAAAGAGCTTTACAACTTTTTCTTTGGTTTATCCATTTTCTTTTACATCATGCCGAAGATGCCAGTAAAAGATGAGATGGATTTTTTTACTTCTTATTTATATGATTTATCTTGAGTTCATTATTATAATAAGTTGGTTCAATGATTCTTCAGAAAGTTTACTGAACAAGCAATATAAATTGAAAAAAAAATCCTAGCTCCTAATTTATTCTCGTATGTCTTGAGCTGCTGGTAATATTTTTTTGTTATGTTGTACACAGGAGACATACAGAAGGAGAACAATAATGGCTGACGTTGGGCGTCGGAATGGATATGCAAATAGTGTACAGCCAAATAGGCACCCTGCTGCAATATCCGAAGTAGATGAATTCTGCAATGCCCTTGGCGGAAACAAGCCAATTCATAGCATTTTAATTGCAAACAATGGAATGGCAGCAGTCAAATTTATACGTAGTGTTAGGAGCTGGGCCAATGAGACGTTTGGCACAGAAAAAGCCATCTTGTTGGTTGCCATGGCTACTCCAGAGGACATGCGAATCAATGCCGAACATATCAGAATAGCTGATCAATTTGTGGAAGTACCTGGTGGGACCAATAACAATAACTATGCCAATGTGCAGCTTATTCTTGAGGTGTGTGATGTTGACTTCATGAGATTTTGTAATTCAAAATGCCATGCATATTTTGTTAAGGAAAGTAAAGAAAAGACAGTACGGATGGAAATCATACTTGGCCATGTATATTTAATTTTTCTGATTTTTTAAAGTTATCAAGTTGAATGTCATTTACAACGAACATAATGCTATTGATCTTCCAGACATAAAATATTCATTCTACAAAAATTGGTATTGCACAATTTGTTCCTGTTGCTGGATACGTTGTTGTTGCCTATAGCTCAATGCAGTTCATTCTTGTTACTATAGTGATTTGAGTGCTTATGTAGTACTTATTCTTTTTTGACCTATATAACTTACAAATTCTGTTTATTGGCATAAAATTTACTGCCCAGATGGCTGAGATAACTCATGTTGATGCCGTGTGGCCTGGTTGGGGTCATGCTTCAGAAAATCCTGAGCTTCCAGATGCATTAAAAGCAAAAGGAATTGTATTTCTTGGACCTCCTGCCATATCTATGGCTGCATTGGGAGATAAAATTGGTTCATCCTTGATTGCTCAAGCAGCAGAAGTGCCAACTCTTCGATGGAGTGGTTCTCATGTAGATTTCAATCTCCTATTATAGTGCTTTTCTTTTGTGAGAGATGCCCTGCTCATGAGTTGAAGTTTCTTCTTACAGGTGAAAATTCCTCCTGAAAGTTCCTTGGTTACTATTCCTGACGAAATTTATCGGGAAGCGTGTGTGTATACAACAGAGGAAGCTGTAGCAAGTTGTCAAGTTGTAGGATACCCTGCAATGATCAAAGCATCTTGGGGTGGTGGTGGTAAAGGCATAAGAAAGGTTTGCTTCTTGCATAAACACTACTGTAGCATTTAGAAAATCCTATAACCTTACCTTGTCTTCCAGGAGTATGTTAATTGTTTTCAAATTGGAAACTCCGTATATACCTATAAGAACAAGAAACATTCTTGTGCGGATTTTATTTTGGTATGATTTATTTGGTTCAATTTAGAAACTAACAGTCATGTGGGTTTTTAGGTTCATAATGATGATGAGGTAAGGGCATTGTTCAAGCAAGTCCAAGGTGAAGTTCCGGGTTCACCTATATTTATAATGAAGGTTGCATCCCAGGTTAGATAATCCACTGAACTTTGATCTGAAAGAACATGATTCTAGGGTCTTGGTCGAATTCTGATAATCTCTTTTGTTCTAAATAGAGTCGACATCTAGAAGTCCAGTTACTTTGTGATCAGTACGGAAATGTTGCAGCTTTGCATAGTCGTGATTGCAGTGTTCAAAGGAGGCACCAAAAGGTACGCAAACGTTTTGTTGCCCAACAAATTGCCATGGTGAATTGAATCTCTCAATTTACCTAATCAATCGTCTGTAACAGATTATTGAGGAGGGTCCCATTACCGTAGCACCCATAGAGACAGTGAAACAACTTGAGCAAGCAGCTAGAAGGTTGGCTAAATCAGTAAATTATGTCGGGGCGGCTACTGTTGAGTACCTTTATAGTATGGAAACTGGAGAGTACTACTTTCTAGAGTTGAACCCTCGGCTACAGGTAGCCTTCAACTACCTTTTAGCTTAATACTTATGTTTGGGAAATGCTTCTGTTATAATTTTGGAGATTAGTTAGAAAGGTGGCGTGGCTTGAAATCAGTTCTTCCTACTTTCTAGACCTTGTTTTGTTTTTATGTTATTTTATTTTTAACCATCAGTGATTGTTTTTGTTATTGTTATATAGGTTGAACATCCTGTTACTGAGTGGATAGCAGAGATAAATCTGCCAGCAGCCCAAGTTGCCGTTGGAATGGGTGTCCCCCTCTGGCAAATTCCTGGTACAACTTCAGATATATTCTTTAGGTTAAATTATTGATTTGATCCCTAGGAATGTAAAATAGCATAACACATGTTGACACTCTAATAATGTCATAATTATTCTTTTTAGTTCTTATATTTCTTTGAGAAAAAAAATCTTGGAAGCTTAGACACAATTTGAACACAAGTAAAGATAGTGAGCCGCACCTATTTTTGACTAAACACTTCCTAGACACTGCTATCATAAAAAAATAAGAAAAATTAGAAGAAACCAACTTATATTATAAAACTTGTGAGCCTCATAATATCTCTGTTGATGTTTTTTTCATAAGGCTAAACTAGTTATTTTAACTTTTAAGATGTATGTTTCCAAAAATTTAATTGAGAGCCATTATTGTAGAAAAACTATAACTTTACAAATTTATTTTTAGTGTGAATCATATAAATTTTCATTTTCATTTGAGATTTTTGTTATATTAAAATAAATATTAGATGTGTTGCTGTGTCCTGTACTTTGGACATTAGCCATATCCTGATGTCCATGTTAGTGTGTGTCCGGTGTCTGGATCAGAGTTGGTACTTCATTATAGTTGTCACAGCTTTAAATTTATTCCCTACATGAGATAACTTTAAGTCCTAGTCCCTACATTTGTATAAAAGATAAGATTTTGCCTTATACCCAAAACTAGAGATTTTTTCTTGCAGTGTAAATCTGCTACTAAGCCTTCCTTATTTAATTTCCATTAAAATTTTACTAGGGACTAAAGATTACAATTTTCTCGTATAGACTGAAACTTAAAATGAGGAAAACGGTTGGGACCCAATGAATAGTTTAAATTATTCTTTACTGTTATTTGCTTTCCTCTTTTCTATTATTTAATTTCTTACATGTATTTCATGTGTCTCCTTTAACAGAGATAAGGCGTTTCTATGGGGTGGAGCATGGTGGTGGATATGATGCTTGGAGAAAAACTTCAGTTTTAGCTACCCCTTTTGATTTTGACAAAGCACAATCCACAAAGCCAAAAGGTCATTGTGTGGCTGTGCGAGTGACTAGTGAGGACCCCGATGATGGCTTTAAGCCTACGAGTGGCAAAGTGCAGGTTAACTACCAAGTCCAACATCAATATCATCTGTTGCTTCATTCATCGTGTAACATGTACTGAGTTCAAGTATTTGTGCAGGAGCTTAGCTTTAAAAGCAAGCCAAATGTGTGGGCATACTTCTCTGTCAAGGTAAGTCTTCTGTTTCTTCAGATGCAGGCATAACAAATGTTGTGGTGCTAAAGTTTGTTGAATTATATATTTGCAGTCTGGAGGAGGAATTCATGAATTCTCAGATTCACAGTTTGGTAAGTAGTAAAATTAATGAATTAAACAAGTAAACAAATTAACTACTGTTGATTTTCAAATGACTAATATATCATTATGATCTTCAATTGGGAACTTGCATATTCCATAGTATTGTGTTGATAATGTTTAGAGTTCACGCACCACCTGCCTCAATTCTAGGGTGTACCTTATACGTTTGTTGGAAAACTTCATTTAATGGGAAGTGGTTTTAAGGTGTAAACATTGTAGAAGAGCCTATATACAGCCTATCTTTGAATCACATATTCCGGTGGCATCTCCAATTTGGTAGGCATCTAGAGAGGAGGGGTGTTAGAAAGTTTCACATCACTTGCCTCAATTCGTGAAGTGCAACTTATAAATCAGTTGGACAATCTTCTCTTTGAGATTATAGGATGGAATCTAGTAGATACATCACGATGTGGATATATTTTGTTTGTTTTTACCTTCTCCACCTTCTTTCAATGCATAATGAGCAGTACACCTCACTTGTTATGGGACACATGATTAATATTTGAACTCATGAACTCATGATCTTTTAGTAGTAGAGCCAAGAGCTAGGATGTACAGTTGGATTTGATGAAAGGTTGGGAAAACGGAAATTTCAATGCATGTGTCAAACAGATGTGTGCAGGCACATTTGCTTGTGTATGTAAAATTGTTCTTCATAGGTCTCCACACTAAGCAGTGGTAATAATTTTTTAAGGGTGAGCCTTGGCACAACAATAAAGTTGCGCCTTGGTGACTAGTTGGATGAGTTTGAATCCAAAAATACCCTCTTTGCGTATGCAAGAATAAGGTTGTGTACAATGACCCTCTTCCATATTTCGACGAGCAGCTTTGCATAATAATTTCTCATAGTCCCTGCAGTTTTATGTTGGTTGTCGTCCTCATATCTGTATTAGTGGTATTAAATGGACTAAGTATCACCCAATATTATATAAGGTTTAACAACATTTTATATATTTACTCAAAATTTTGCAACCTTCTTTTCCTGTGTTATATTTCAATCTGATAAAACAAAAAGAGACAGAGTGGCATTTTGCAAATTATAGGGGTGGAGCAGGAAAAATGTCATGGAAATGGAGGGATGTTCTGTTTTTTAGATTACAGGTACTAGGGAATAGAGATGATCATTGTTGGGAAAAGAAGCAAAACATCATGTCCACTCAGTTTTCTCAGATTTAGTGAGAGCTTCTGATAATGATTTTGAAATATTGATTCTTCTGTTAAGTAATGCATATAACAAACTTCATTATTGGTGAATTTGTTACGGTAGGGTATAAATTCTCCTTAACATTCTTGTTCTTAAGGATCATGCATGTATTTACACAATTCCCATACTATACTCACCTTATACTATCTTCTAATCTGGTCTCTTTTACCTCAGGGCATGTGTTTGCTTTTGGAGAATCTAGGGCTTTAGCAATTGCAAATATGGTTCTAGGGCTGAAGGAGATTCAAATTCGGGGAGAAATCCGTACCAATGTTGATTACACCATTGATCTTCTGAATGTAAATTACTCACACTACTACAAATTGTTTTGTGAAAGGTGTTTAAAATGCTGAAGTGACAATATTCCAATATTTGATCACAGGCTTCTGACTACAGAGACAACAAAATTCACACAGGTTGGCTAGACAGTAGAATTGCAATGCGTGTTAGAGCAGAGAGGCCTCCCTGGTATCTTTCTGTTGTTGGAGGGGCACTCTATGTAAGCAAACTTCGTTTGTTATATCCGTTATCTCCTTGAGCTTTTGTTAGTTTCATATGTTCATTCATAACCGTGATTGTTTCAATTAATGCAGAAAGCTTCTGCTAGCAGTGCAGCTTTGGTTTCAGACTATGTTGGCTATCTTGAAAAGGGACAAATCCCTCCCAAGGTATTGTGAATGGGAAGACCCTATAGTTTTCAGTGCCTTTAAACCCTATAGTGATGAAAATCTTTTTTGTCAACTGTTACAGCACATATCTCTTGTCCATTCTCAAGTGTCCTTGAATATTGAGGGAAGCAAATATACAGTAAGTATTCTTATAAATGTCAATTTGGTTTTCTACTTATCTTTGTTGAGACTTATGCCATATCAGGCGAGAATAAATTTGTGTAACTCATCTTGTAAAACAATTTCTAGATTGACATGATACGAGGTGGATCTGGAAGTTATAGATTGAGAATGAATCAATCAGAGATAGAAGCAGAAATACATACTTTACGTGATGGAGGTTTGCTTATGCAGGCAAGTATTTGTTCTCTAAACACCTATTTTATGCTTGCTATTTATCTTGCACTTTTCCCCACGACAGTACTATTCATCATACTCAAAATTATATCATCCCATGGTTTGTGAACATTTTGCATTGCTATTTCAATCTTAATGAGATTCTTTTGCTATAATTTCCTTGATATAGACATAAACTATTGCTGCTCTGATTTCTAAAATTTTAGTATCATGATTTAATCGTTTAGCATAGAGTATTTGTGAATGCATTGTGCTTCTCTATCAGTATGTTACAGAAATGTTATGTATGAAAAAGTACTTTATTTTTTCTGGAGATCTTCAAACCTTTTTTTTTTTGCCAGACATATGTGGGCATTTACGTACAGCTGATTTATCGTTATCTAATGATTGCATTATTTAATCAGAGTTAAGACTTAAAGCAAACCATATCTGGAAAGAAATTTGGTAAAGCAACAAATAATACTTTAGTATGGATAGTGTATGATTGGGCTGTTTAGAAGAAATGATGTGCATCTAAAGTGCATTTTGTAATTAATGCTAGTCATAAAGTAAATTATTCACCAAAAGAAAATATAAACTAAATAAGTATTGGTTGCATCAATAACTTCATCTTCAATTTGGCTAATAGTGTAGTTTATGCTAAACATCCCTATTTTATGACTGGTCTTTTGTTCTATATTCTTGAGTTATTAACTAGAAGTTTCCACTTGTTACAGCTGGATGGAAACAGTCATGTAATATATGCAGAGGAAGAAGCAGCTGGAACTCGCCTTCTAATAGATGGAAGGACTTGCTTGCTTCAGGTTAAATGAATTTATTTTAACATTAACTATTTCTTTTGTGTCCAAGGTAAGTTTTTAAACCTTTTATTGTCTATACAGAATGATCATGATCCATCGAAGTTGATGGCGGAGACACCATGCAAGCTTTTGAGATATTTGGTCGCAGATGACAGTCATGTTGATGCTGACACACCATATGCTGAAGTTGAGGTCATGAAAATGTGCATGCCTCTTCTTTCACCTGCTTCTGGAATTATTCATTTCAAAATGTCTGAAGGTCAAGCAATGCAGGTATTTAGCATTCAATTCCATAAAGAAGTACAGGTGCTAAAATTGAAGAACATAAATAATATATTATCACTTTTTGCAGGCTGGTGAACTTATAGCAAGTCTTGACCTAGATGATCCTTCAGCTGTAAGAAAGGCAGAGCCCTTCACAGGGAGCTTCCCAGTCCTGGGACCTCCTACTGCAATTTCTGGTAAAGTTCATCAGAAGTGTGCAGCAAGCTTAAATGCTGCAAGGATGATTCTTGCTGGGTATGAGCACAATATTGATGAAGTGAGTGAAGTCTTCACCTTGATTTATAAACACTATAATTTTATCGCATTCTAGGTGGTTGAGTAATCTGTTACGGATAGGAGATTTTTGGATTCTATTATTATTATTATTATTATGAGACATATATATATGTATGTTTGTCTTGTTAACAAGCTAGACAACTATCACAGGTTGTGCAAAGTTTGCTTAATTGTCTTGATAGTCCTGAGTTGCCTTTCCTTCAATGGCAAGAGTGCTTGGCAGTTCTGGCAACCCGTCTTCCCAAAGATCTAAAGAATGAGGTAAAGAGATACCATGCTGATTTTTTTTAATGTGGTTTAGTACGTTAAAAGTAATCTGAGCTGGTGTTGAACTTGTGGCTTTTCAGCTGGAATCAAAATATAAGGAGTTTGAGAGGATTTCAAGCTCCCAAATTGTTGATTTCCCCGCCAAATTATTGAAGGGAATTCTTGAAGTAAGTTTCTTTTCCGGAATTGTTCATTTTGATGTTTCCCCATTTAATATGAATAATTTATGAGGCATGTTTTACACTGCAGGCTCATCTTTCTTCCTGTCCCGAGAAAGAAAAAGGAGCCCAAGAAAGACTAGTTGAACCTCTGCTGAGTCTTGTTAAGTCTTATGAGGGTGGACGAGAGAGCCATGCCCATATAATTGTTCAATCCCTTTTTGAAGAGTATCTTTCTGTTGAGGAATTATTTAGCGATAATATTCAGGTTATTATAATTATTCAGCTGCTTGTACTGATATTGTGTGGCAATCTGTTTTGACCTTTTATGACTTCTACCGACAAAGGAAGTATTTTTCTGGTTGATGTTAATACTTATAAGAATCTTTGGTTCATTGTTATTGTGCATTTTATTTCTAGTTTTTACAAGATTCAAACTGATAATTATATAATTTTCTTTCTTTGTCTAAATCAAATGGTTTCTTTATTTTATTGGGGAGCTTTATATAAAAACTTATAAAAATATTTAGTTTTCTTCTTCTGGCTGTCATTTGAAGTTACAAATTACTGGTCTATCAGGCCACAAAATATACACTAGGAGGAACTAAGTAACTCTTCTAATATAAAAGTTTTCTTTATCTTTTAGTTTTCTAGAATATTTATGTTCCTTCCCTTGATGTCTAGGCTGATGTAATTGAACGTCTGCGTCTTCAATACAAGAAGGATCTATTGAAGATTGTTGATATTGTGCTCTCTCATCAGGTACGAACTTTTATAACAACTTCAGCAAGGGTGTTTTGCTTCCTCGATGTCTTGTTGACATTATACAGCAATTGAATTAACTGCATTTTTTGTGATTTTCAGGGCATCAAGAGTAAAAATAAGCTGATATTGCGTCTAATGGATAAATTGGTTTACCCTAATCCTGCTGCTTATAGGGATCAATTAATCCGTTTTTCTTTACTCAACCATACAAGTTATTCTGAGGTTGGACAATACCCTGAGAAATTCTGTTCAAGCTAAAAGTAGAATTTCATGTTATTCATCACATATTTTCTGGACATGGCATCTCTTCTACTTGGAGAGCATTGTGAATATATATCCTTCAATTATCTACTTTCCATTTCATCTTGCGGGTGATACTTTTACATCCTTGGAATATTTTGAGCAAAATCCTGATTTGTAATTATTTTTATGCAGTTGGCACTAAAGGCAAGTCAACTGCTGGAACAAACTAAATTAAGCGAACTTCGATCCAACATTGCTAGAAGTCTCTCTGAACTAGAGATGTTCACAGAGGATGGTGAAAATATTGATACTCCCAAGAGGAAGAGTGCCATCAACGACCGAATGGAAGACCTTGTCAGTGCTCCTTTGGCTGTTGAAGATGCCCTTGTGGGTTTATTTGATCATAGTGATCACACCCTTCAGAGGAGGGTCGTTGAAACTTATATTCGCAGACTCTACCAGGTATTTCAGTTTTACTGCTAGTTTCATATTTTTTAATTTTCCCAACTGTTATATTTGGCATTGGGGTGGTGATGAAAGGAGATTATCACATGCTTTTCTAACTTCTAGTATTTGCTATCAGCCTTATCTTGTCAAAGGGAGTGTTAGGATGCAATGGCACAGATCTGGTCTTATTGCCACGTGGGAGTTCTATGATGAGTACATTGAAAGGAAGAATGGGGTTGAAGACCAAACTTCGAAGAAATCAGTGGAGGAGAAAGACAGTGAGAAAAAATGGGGAGTGATGGTTGTAATTAAATCTCTTCAATTTTTGTCTGCAATTATCAGTGCTGCATTGAAGGAGGCGACCAATCACCTTCATGAAGCACCGACCAGTGGTTCTGCGGGACCAGTTAACCATGGTAATATGATGCATATCGGATTAGTGGGCATCAACAACCAGATGAGTTTATTGCAAGACAGGTACTGTTTCAGTAAATACTCATATGGGACCACTAACTAAAATTAAAATTACAGTTTCCTAGAAGAAAACAAAGTATAGATGGACTAATATACTCTCTTTAGCTCTGATATGAGCCTCCTCTTTCTTCTTGACACAAGCAACTTCTGGTGTTTTGCAGTGGTGATGAGGATCAGGCTCAAGAAAGAATCAATAAATTAGCTAAAATACTCAAAGAGCAGGAAGTAGGCTCTACCATTAGAGCTGCAGGCGTCGGTGTAATCAGTTGTATCATCCAAAGGGATGAAGGACGTGCCCCAATGAGGCACTCTTTTCACTGGTCAGAAGAAAAGCTGTACTATGCGGAAGAACCTCTGTTGCGTCATCTGGAACCTCCTCTATCCATTTATCTTGAATTGGTTAGTTATTTTTTCAAGTCCCTGTACTTTTAGAAGGTGTGAGAAGGCAAATTCCACTTATATGCTAGATCTTAAACTTAAGCATTGGTCTGTTTATAGGACAAACTCAAGGGCTATGAGAATATACGGTACACTCCATCTCGAGATCGTCAATGGCACCTCTACACGGTTACGGATAACAAGCCACAACCAATTCAAAGAATGTTTCTTCGTACACTTCTAAGACAGCCAACCACAAATGAAGGATTTTCTTCATATCAAAGGCTGGATGCAGAAACATCTCGAACCCAATTGGCTATGTCCTTTACTTCAAGGAGCATTTTTAGGTCCTTGATGGCTGCAATGGAGGAGTTGGAACTTAACGCACACAACGCCAATATAAAATCTGAGCATGCTCATATGTACCTCTATATCATACGGGAGCAACAAATGGACGATCTTGTTCCCTATCCCAAGTAACTATAGCTACAAACTTGTCAAATATGTTCTTTTAGCATATGGCCAAGCTTTTGTCTCTGTCTTACATTTGGATGTTAATACCAGGAGAATTAATATAGATGCTGGGAAAGAAGAAACAACAGTTGAGGCAATCTTGGAAGAACTGGCACAGGAGATCCATTCATCCGTTGGTGTAAGAATGCATAGATTAGGGGTTGTTGTGTGGGAAGTCAAGCTCTGGATGGCAGCCGTTGGACAGGCAAATGGTGCTTGGAGGGTCATTGTGAACAATGTGACTGGTCATACATGCACTGTACATGTAAGTCTATTTTACTTCAAAATTTCAAGAAAATCTTTTCCGCATGCCACAACTTTTCTGATTAGCTTTCTAAAAGGTTTTTTACTAGCAAAGGTGAGCCCTTAATAATTAACAAGGACTGTTTTGCATATATTTGATATAGAAATGCTAATTAGCATCAAACACCATTACATTTTTCCATTCCTTTAAAGTATTTATTAACCTGAAGCATTTGATAAATACCAGCTCATGTGTCAGCAATTCATTTATTTGAGTTTCTATAGAAGAGCTGTTTTAAAAACTTTGCATAGATAATGAATGCTCTTTGGGCAGGGAAAATGTCAGAAGATTAATGTCTTTTTATCAAGTGGAATTTTATTCTCTTTTCGTGATATCTTGAAAATTTGATCGGTATTCACGAATTGTGACATTTAC
>Ga0209389_1002694_pt1 | contig 13796 bp, 10 predicted proteins | sample CowpearedBW_FD_187526 | JGI IMG/M metagenome (GOLD analysis project Ga0209389, IMG submission 187526) | Root nodule microbial communities of legume samples collected from California, USA - Cow pea red BW (SPAdes) (version 2) | ecosystem: Host-associated > Plants > Roots > Nodule | place: USA... | reverse complement strand
GACTAATGTATTATATTTGCATCATATCGATAGTGTCATCTTAAAAAACATCTCGATATTTCAAGAATCAATTATAGTATGGGACTAGTGTATTATATATGACATTATTTCGATTCATATATTCATACAATTATCTTGACCCATATATAACAATAAAGACTATCTCAACCTAGATACATGAAATTGTCTCAAACAATCATGAATGCCTACTCGACATCATTTCGTTTTGTAATGATTAAGACCACCTCGCCATTATCATATTGTAAGAGTAAGGATCAAATGTGATTAGTAAAAGTTAATAGTTAAAATGTATTGCCATATCATTAAACAAATTAACCAAGGATGATCTGTATGGTTCATACCCAACCAGGTAAAGATTATAAACTTAATATAAATAACATTATTCACGGTGTAATTAATTATGTGTTCATTTATTATAGTATTTGTTACATTTGATGTAATCCCGTGTTAGAGTGTCTTTTATAGGCACGTCCTGTTCCACCTTAGAATGAGGTTTGGATTTGAAAATATTTTGGCTTGAAGAGTTTTTGCAATGTGCTTTAAACAACAAAATTTTTCATGTTTTATCTATACCTATATTAATATTATTTAATTTGTATACTTATGCATGTTAACTTTGTTTAATTTTAACTAATGTAGTTAATAATAGTATAATTTAATTTTAATATTTATTAAAGTTAAAAATTTAATCAAAATTAATATTATTTTTTAATAATTATTTAAGTATGAGATTGAATTGATATTAATTTTATTAATTTTATATTTATTTAAATTAGTGTCATTTTAATCAATATTAATAAAAAAATTGATATTTATTTAGATTAACGTAGATTTAGATGAAACTAATCTTATTTCTGCCACTAAAGAAAGAGATTGTAAATAATTTTTTAATAAAAACAATCAAATTTAAATATCACAAAAGTTTTATGTGGAAACTCCTCTTCCGCCAAGAAGGAGATGTTGCCCTTACTAGAAGTTATATTTTATTATCAATTCAATTCAATCTCACTCTGTATTGTATTTACCAAGGACTATATAGTTACATTAGGTACGGTATAAATTAAAATTTAGTAATGAAATAATGTCGACTAAATTTGTTAGAGAGTCGTTTTTTCAATAAGTCTATATTTAGTAAATTAACATTCATAAATTTAAAGTTTACTGAATGTGTAAATTAGCTGATTTATATAAATTTTATGTGTTAGTATTTATTTTTTAACAACATTAATTGTTTATTTTCATATATTAAAAATAATATCCTTTGTTGTAGTTTCTTTATGATGTGAGCTTTATATGTCACACAGTCTATAGGTAGAATGATGACATTTTCTATTCTATAAGTTAATATCTAGCTCCGTTTTAATTGAGTTTATTGTTTGGTAAAAAAAATATTACTCCGAGAAATTGTAAGAAAATAGAGAAATACCCTAAATTTTAATAGTATAATTAATAATATGCATTAATAATTTATTTTAATATATATATATATATATATTATATATATTTAAAATTAATATAATTAGTTGTTAAATAGTTATTTTTATTATGAGTTGTTAATACATCTTACGGTTATTATTATTTTGATATAGTATATATGCCAATATTCAAATTTTTTAAATTAAATTCATGTTAAGATTTGAAAAAAAAAACGAAAAAATTCAATATTAAATCATAGTAAAAGTTATTATGTAAGGAAAGTGAATATTTTCGACCATAAATGAAACTTTTTTTCAAGATAAACAATTTATAGGAATTCAATGAACATTTAATCACAAGATCATAGTATTCTCAAAAGTATAAAAATTTACAATCATAATTTAATAATATCAAGAGTCAAGAGTGTATGTGAGATGACACAAAAGATAAATATCACTACGCTCAAACTATTGGATAAATGCAATTGTAATGACAAGTATGAGAATAATTAACCTTGTTCCATCATTACTACAATTTAACTTTTCATGACATATGGAACAATTACTTGTTTCATCTTCAATCCTTAACTTTTCAAGTGTTGTGGCTCCAAGAGGCAAAGATTGTTGTCCACCCTGACCCTCATAAGCCATGTTTCAAACGAACTCTTTTGATAGAACAATTTCTTCGTCAATGAAACATGTGATATTCACTACATTGTAAAGATAACGACTCTTGACTAATGCAACAAACACATAAAAGTAATCATTTTCAACCCCATGATGCTTGAGTATTGAGTCACGTAACATTGTAGACATATTTGTCCCCATGTCACAATCATGGCACTTCAGAAAAGCTGGTAATAAACCTGCTTCTGGAAGGAATGTCTCTTAAGAAATATTGGTGAAAAGATAGATATGAAAAGGAAAATGATATTTTAACCCATTTTTTTTACCCACTTTTAACTCATTGCTTTAATTATCATTAGATCATCTTTTTTTATTCATTTTAGTGATGTGATGTGATGATCTAATGGGGATTGAAGTGGTGAGTTAAAAGTAGGTCAAAAAAAGTGAGTTAAAGTATCATTGTCCATATGAAAAAAGGTCACGATAAACATTTGAATTTGGCTTAAAAAAATCTAACTGAACCCATTGGGTCTAAAATCTCAAAAACTATAGTTATATTGACTTTATCATTGTATGGACTTCTATCGTCAAGAAAATTAATTCTTGAATTTCTGTTGTTATGTTCAACATAAAGAAGTTGTTAAAATATACTTGTGTTTGAAAAAAAAGGAGAGAGTAGAAAAGAATATTTTTTTGATTAAATGAAATCGTAAACAAAAAGAGAATAATATATATATATATATGTATATATATAATTTAATTTAATTTAATTGTTGTAATTAATGTTGTGAAAATTAGGAATAATAAAATTTATTAAATGTATGAAAACATAAGTACATTCTAAAAGTCTACCAATCAATTTTAAACTACCTAGATCCATTGTGAACATATTTGATCTACAACTAAAAATAAGTAAAAATTTATACGCTACACAACTTCAATACAATTTTAAATTTTTAGAACAAACTTATAACCTACTATAATTTATCCATTATATACTGTTTATTCAAAATGAATACTAAGCACCTGTGGCCTAATGGATAAGGTGCCTGACTTCTAATTAGGCGACTGTGGGTTCGAGTCCCACCGGGCTTTGTTCAGATTTTTACAAAATTCAATAAAAAAATATAGTAAAAAGAATTCTAAAAAGATTTATCAACATAAAGGAAATACTTAACTCCTCGCGCCGCTGCCGCCGTTTCTAGGACCGACCTAGTTCTTTTTATGAAGCGGAAGAGCTACCGAAAATGACAAGATTGAAAATTTAATTTTTTACTCTATCTTACTTTACATTTTAAAATAAAAAAAATAATTAATTTGTACACAATTTGGTGCTTATTTGATTTATAAATAATATATAATGTAGTTTGTAAGAGTTCATCTTTAAATTGTTTCGACATGTCTAAGGAAAGAAAATGTTATTTTATACTTCTACGTAAAATATTTATTTAAATGGTAGTTATGTCGATATTTTTTCAGAAAAAAATTTAACTTTAGAGATGTTTTTGTAATTATCCAAACGACAATGAATTACGTAAAAGGAAGAAGGAATTGTGATGAAAAAACAAAAAAACAATGAAAAAAATAGAGAACGAAGGAAGACATAGTTTTTTGTTTTAAGAAAAATAGAACTATAAGTCTTTTAAAAAAAGTAGGTTAAAGTATCATTATTCTTAATAACTTCTTCTTATTATTCTTGTTCCTTTTTTTTTATTGTTTTTAAATAAAAAATTAGATATGTTTTTTATTATGCAAAATTGAAAATGGTTTCTGCACAAAATTTTGAAACATTTTGATTTTCATACTTTCAAAAAATAATGATTTTAGTCTTTTATTTTGAAAGACGTTAAAATTTCGCCGAACAACGTTCCATTTAGGCTGTAACATATAGTAACACATGATTACCTTATGTTTAATTTTATTATTTTGAATTAAAATTAAAGGACACCTCTCTCTTTCCTCCCTCAACAATTTCTTCCTCATCTCCATAATTTTTTCCTCATCGCCATCATCAATTATCTCATAGAATGCACAAGCTCCTTCAAAATCATCTACTAGAAGCGTAGTCACAACTTTCGAGTGCCAATGAAGCCTCCTCCTTCTTTGATTTTCAGAAGAGCATGACATTCACATAAGAAATTGAAACACGGCCATGTGTGACTCTCGTCCTCAAATCGGAGCCCACACTTTCCTTTCGGGGTTAAGTCCCTGGAGCTTAAAAATGGGAAATTCTTGTTTGGAAATGTCATAAATACATTAGCAAGTGATGTATTCTTAAGAGAAAGAACTTTATAGTTGCTTCGTGATATTCCAGAATAAAATCAAGACTTTGACTTTTACGGTGATCAATTGAGAATTCAATCAATGGTGACACCTATTTATCTCTATTATCTAAATGTTTGTGTTTGTTAGTACTTTAGCAATTTATTTTATTCAAGGATACATGCTTTGCTTTGTTTGAATTAAGTGAGAGTAAAAAAAAGATTGAAAAGACTATTAAAAGAGTAGAAAGAGGGATTGTTTGGATGGAAGAATTATAAAATAAAAGTTTGTAATAAATTAATTGATGTGATATAATAAATTTATATGTTTATTAATATGTATTTCGGGTATAGGAATCTAGCACTTATATAAAAACACTCAATTTAATTTTACTCTCTCTTCGTTACAGTTTTAACCGTTTGATCTTCTTTCCTTCTTTCTCGATCAGTAGTCGAGACGATCAGGGTACGTGTCTATAAGGTAGTCAGTTCAAGTCCGTTCGAGTTAATGCAATTAATGTTGTAATAAATACGAAGTAAAAGTCCTTACCAACTTATCTTGGTTCCTATTTATAATGTTTGATATGGGCTGACAATTAGAGTTTTCTTAATCATGACCCAATTGTTTTTTAAATTTAATTACTGACTTGTATTACTTTAATTTACATATTTAGTTTGATACAATCGCCCGACCTAAGGATAGTGCATGCTGTCAAAGCCCTCATAATTATGGCGACAAAGTTCCACTAGAATGAGCGGCTATGGCCGCTCGAGTCATGAGTTCCCTAAAATCACTCCGGAGAAATTGCCACATTAACAACCCACATGATTATCTGTCTATAGTAGGCGACCTTCGGTCGCTTATCCTTTGGCCACCTGACTGAAGATCTGACTAGGGATGTTGAAAGGTCATACAATACAATATGTTTAAAAAATAATTTATAAAATAAAATTTAAAAATAATTTAATGTAAATAAAAATGTAATTAAAGTTAAAATAAAAAGAATGTCATATAAATTTAGTAACTAAAAAATTATTTTCAGAGTAAAAATATATTAATATAAATCATCAAAGTTTAAATTAATTAACTTTTTATATTTTTTATTTTAACTATGTATTTTATTTAGGGTTAAATATGTTTTTGGTCCCTTAACTTTCAATAAATTTTGGAATTAGTCCATTTCGAAATTTTGGACCAATTTAGTCCTTCATTTTTCGAAATACATGAATTTAGTCCTTTTAATCAAATTTTGTTAAGTTTATTTGACATTTCAAACGCGTTTCATAATAATATTTGACTTAACATTAAAGCAAAAATATGTCAAATAGTATAAACAACTTCAATATAATTCTGAAATGCGTACGAAATATCAAATAAACTTAACAAAATAAATTTGACTAAAAGGACTACATCCACGTATTTCGAAAGATGAATGACTAAATTGGTCTAAAGTTTCGAAATGGACTACTTCCAAAATTCACTGAAAGTTAAGGGACCAAAAAATATTTAACCCTTTTTTTAATAGAGCTGTCAAAATGGGTTGGAACCCGTGAGTCAACCCAGCTCACCATGGGTTCTGGTCGGGTTGGGTTGAATTTTTTTTACAAATTTCAATACGGGTTGATTTTTGACCCAGCTCATTTAAAACCTGACTCATCCGGGTTGAACCCATAGTGAGCCGGGTTGAACCCGTTGTGAGTCGGGTTGACTCATCAACCCGCAAATAAAATGGTCACATAAGTGTTTTTTATTTATTTTTATTAAGTTGGCTTTTACATTTGAATAATGTTAGGTTGTTTTTTTATCTAACACATAAATAATTTGTATTTTTTTTATTTTGGTTTGTATTAAAGTTTATTTAAATTTTAATTAGAATTACAATTTCGTTTTGACTAAAAAAAATAAAAAAAAAATAATATTTTGTTTAATTAAGTCAACCCGTGAGTCAATCCGTGGTGACTCGGGTCGGGTTCAAATTTTTTTGGTTCGCTTAAAAGTGAGTCGGGTTGGATTGGCTCACTAAATCATCAACATGTGGTGGGTCGAGCCGGGTTGGGTCGAGTTACCCGTTTTGACAATTCTATTTTTTAATATAAAACATATTAATAAAATATTTATATATTTTTTTGTTAAATATTTTAATATTTTCATTTTAATTATTCGTTTTATTATATTATAATATGTTTGTAAATATTTAATAATTATTTATGTTCATATATTTTAATAACTTATTTTGTTACAATAAAATAAAATACTTTATTTAAAGTTAATGAATTCAATTTTATGTTCAATAGATTATATATTCTCTTTGTGTAACTCTTTTCACAGTTTAGGGTGGAAAGTTATTACTGTTTTTTTTTTTAATTTATTTATGAAGTATCACTCAATTTTGTCTTCTTCCCTGTTCACACACCACTACAACAGGGAACGGACCCATTTCTATTAGAGGCGCTGTACTCTTCTACCTCCGATTCCAATATTTCAGTAACACAAATTATTTTTTTCAGGTAAATGGAAGAGTCTCTTCTTAAACAATTTGTCTTAATATTACTATTCACTCTTTAGTAGGATAATCTCTTTTAATGTTGTTCAAAATCAAAAACTAAATTTATTACTTTTGAAAGAACGAAAATCAAAATACTTTAGAGTTTCGAGACTATTTCTAAGATAGAAAAAAAACATGTTTAACTCTTAGATCTATTTTTCTTATGGTTCAACCACAATTAGAAACCCATACTATTTTATGCTTTCTACACTCCTCTCAATTTACAATTTTCATCTTAAACATTGTGCAAAATATTGATTTAGAACAAAATTCTATAATTATTAACATTCTTAGCATTTATCTCAACATTTTAAATCTATTTATAAATAAATATATTTGATCTTAAATTTGTAATACAAGGTAAGATGTTTCATATCTTCCGGTGCTAAATATAAAAAATTCATAATTACTCATTCTTAAATATAAAAATTCGAATAATTTGATTATATTTATTAAAATTATTTCTAAAATATCTTAATTTATTTGAGATTTTTTTCCAGGTATTGTTTTCATTTTTTATACCAAAATTTAATGAAATTAATTTACAAAATATTTTTGAATAATATTGATACAGTTAAATGATATTAATTATTTTTGAAAGAATATAAATAATTTTTTATACGAAGGAGGGAATTCTTTTAAGTAAGATTTATTTTATTATTTGTTTTACTTATGCTGATGTTTTGTTTAGTTTCTGCTTGCTAGAAAACCAAATGGTTAAAAATCAGAGAAGCGGAACAATATCACATCAGATCCTGCTTCTTTTCTTCAACACTCTTTCTCCCTCTCACTCTTCTCATTCGTTCAACTTGTTTCTACCCGCACTTTCTAATCAAATCCACAAGGAACAAAGGAAGTTACTTCACTTCTCTGTAAACTCTTCACTCTCTTCATTCCATCAGAGAGCAAAACCTGAGAAAGAAAATAAAAGCACCCCATTAAGCAAGCCAAGCAACCCATCACGATTCCAACTTAAAGCACGATTTTTACCGCCGAAACCCGAGACCCAGATGAAGTTTTGACTCGATCCGTCATTTTCCTCAAATGGGTCACTCCAATTCTTCGTCGCCGTCCAAGCGCGGCCACGCGCGGCAGTGGCGGCTCCTGGACCTCGTTTCCGGCGTCTTCTTCTTCCTTGTGCTGCTCTTCTTCGTCATGGTCTTCACCCCGTTGGGCGATTCGCTCGCCGCATCCGGCCGCCAGACGCTGCTCCTCTCCGGTGCTGACTCCCGTCACCGCCACCAGCTAGTGGAGGCGGTCGAGACAGCTGGGCGGGGCGTGGAGGCGTGCCCCGCCGATACGGCTGATTACATGCCGTGCGAGGATCCGAGGCTGAACAGCCAGCTGAGCAGGGAAATGAACTACTACAGGGAGAGGCATTGTCCCAGGCCGGAAGAGTCGCCACTCTGCTTGATTCCGCCGCCGGACGGGTACCGGGTGCCGGTGCCGTGGCCGGAGAGCTTGCACAAGGTGTGTGATGCGTTTTTGTGCTGAGGGTACTTTGTAGAGTTGGTGAATGTTTGTCTTATTTGTGTTTTGTTAATGAATTTAGGGTCCATGTGGATAAACAACTTAGTTATGAAGTTATTGATTAAGGTTTGGATAGATTTCTCAAGGAATACTTTTAAGAAAAGAAGCTAAGCTTCTTCCTTGAGATCAAATTAGTTTATACTTAAGCTGGATTGTAAAAATTCTCTTATAGCTTCTCCCAAAGTTGATTTTAACTGAGTAACCCTTTGATTGACCCCTAACTAGCAAATTAAGGCCATTAATCAACAGACCTGTCATTTTCATAAGCTCTCAAGGGAGTCTTTCAGTAGGGGCGTGAGTTGTATACTCCCTTGTACGTGTTTAATTCCCATAGATAAAAAAACGATTAAATATTTGTCACAAAATTAGTTCAAGCAACTTATGAATAATCCATTCTTAACAGATCCACCCTTACGCTGACTTCTGTAATAATTCTGTAGAAGTCATTTATTGAGTAATTGTGAATGTTCACATTTATTGTGCATCAAAATGAATCCTTTTTTTTTTTGATTCCGGTGTTTAGTTATTGTGTTTGTTGACTATTGTTGACTTAGAAGCCAAGGAGCTAGTTTTGTGGATTTGGAGTTTAGAATGGGATGGGGGTAAAATCGGTTGTATTTTTTATTGTTCATTTTGTGTTTTGGAAGAAACTTGCATTATTAGCGGTTTTGGATCTTGGACCTTGTTGCCAGTATGATTCTTGTTATTGATCCGTCTTGGTGGTTGAAATAATAAAGTATTTGTGCTGTTTGTTGAGGAAGAGTTCATATTTTAATGGTCCAGACCAAGATCAATTAATGATTAGATGTTAGTACAATGTTTTTGAAGGAAGTGCGGTGATGGGTGTCTCTATTTAGAGTTTTTATTGATCTAACGGATGCTCCCTTATGGCTGTCTCCAATTTAGAGTTTTTATGGTCTAAAGAACGTGCTCATGTTTTTCAGTGGTGAAATTGTGGCTACTATGGCTACCTCGTATTTATTTCTAGAATCCCCTAGGACATAGAGAATTCCTTTCAGAATAGGAATTCAAATCCTTAGGAAAGGTCTCTTTGGTGATGGTGTCACTTTATTTTAATCATGATGTTAGGCTGGCAGCCAAAATAGAATTTAGGATATAGTGTGATGAAATTGAGAACGAGATGGTACGGAGAAAAAGGACAGAAAAGAGAAGAAAGGATTAAATTAGATTCTTTTGAGTGATCAATTTATTTCTATCTAATACTTCCGTAAATGGTCGATCTAAAGCCAATTGTTCTTGAGTAAATTTGTAATTCCTGATAGAGCTATGGACAAAATATGTTCCCCTAATAGTAGTTGTGTTGTGTATATGGCCACCTGATCAATTGATGTTCCCCTGGTTGCTTTCTGTATAGAAGGTTCTCATTTTAATTACTCTATTCTTAAAAATATTTTTAAGAGGATGGAAGAGAGATGGTAATGCCCATAATAGTTTTCTTTCTATATTTTCCACTTTTTGCTCTTTCACATTTAACGAGGGACATCTTCAAGATGTCCTATACTGTAGTTTAGAATGATGATGGAATTTATCACTCATGATTTGTCTATCCAAAACATTGATGATATATTCTGTGCAGATATGGCACAGCAACATGCCATACAACAAGATTGCTGACAGGAAAGGTCACCAGGGATGGATGAAACTAGAAGGTCAACACTTTATATTCCCTGGTGGTGGTACAATGTTTCCAGATGGAGCAGAGCAATATATTGAAAAACTTGGTCAGTACATTCCAATAAGTGGAGGTGTTCTGAGGACTGCACTTGATATGGGGTGTGGGGTAAGAGGTGTTATACTGTTTTCCTTTTGAGAATTCATTAGCATTCATTGTTGTTTAACATGCAAACATATCTCATTTCTTTACAGGTTGCTAGTTTTGGAGGATTTTTGCTCTCTCACAATATTTTGACCATGTCTTTTGCTCCAAGAGATTCTCATAAAGCTCAAATACAATTTGCTTTGGAAAGAGGAATACCGGCTTTTGTTGCTATGCTTGGTACTAGAAGACTTCCATTTCCTGCATTTGGATTTGACTTAGTTCATTGCTCTAGGTGTTTGATCCCATTTACAGCCTACAGTAAGTTCTGCATTGCAGCTCACTTGTATGTCTTCCGATATTCTACACACGCTTGTCACATCCCTAATACAGCGGATCTGCCTTGCAGATGCCTCTTATTTCATTGAAGTTGACAGATTGCTTCGCCCTGGTGGATATTTAGTTATTTCTGGTCCCCCTGTTCAGTGGCATAAACAAGATAAAGAATGGTCTGATCTCCAGGCTGTGGCAAGAATCTTGTGTTATGAACTGATTGCTGTAGATGGTAACACTGTGATCTGGAAGAAGCCTGCAGGAGAAACTTGTGTTCCTAATGAAAATGAATTTGGTCTTCAGTTATGTGATGAATCAGATGACCCAAGTCAAGCTTGGTAATTTCCAGCAGACTAGCTAGATTAAGTTATTTCTGCTCTTATTTTCAGTGCTTTGCAGTTTGCTTTGTTCGGCATCAGTGTATAGTACTACTAGAGTATATGTTGCCATTGTTAAAAGATCTTATGGATTATTTTAAATTCAAACATAAGTTGATTGTTTTGTAGGTACTTGAAATTGAAGAAATGTGTCAGTAGGACATCTGTAAAAGGAGATTATGCTATTGGGGTAATTCCCAAGTGGCCGGAGAGGTTAACTACAACACCTCCAAGATCCACCCTCCTGAAGAATGGTGTTGATTTGTTTGAGGCTGACACTAAGAGATGGGTAAGGAGGGTGGCTCACTATAAGAATTATCTAAAAATCAAGTTGGGCACTCAATTTGTACGCAATGTCATGGACATGAATGCATTATTTGGGGGTTTTGCTGCTGCCTTAAAATCTGATCCTGTGTGGGTGATGAATGTAGTTCCTGCTGAAAAGCCACCCACTCTTGATGTTATCTTTGACAGAGGTCTCATTGGAGTCTATCATGATTGGTGAGCTCTGATCTTTATCTGATCATTTTGGCACTTGTCTTTGAAAATAAGCCTTCATTTTTGAACTGATAATATAATTTGAAAATAGGAAATGTTGTGAGAAATTTTTGTGGTTTGCAATGATTATCCACATGGTATTCAGTGGTTTTATGTTGTTTGCAAGTTGCTTCCTTCTTGTTCTCCAATTTTTACTTGGTTGCAATGCTTGTCGCTCTACTACGCTTGAAAATTACTGACTTATGCTGTATTATGGATCTGTCTGTATGTGTGTGCTAACTGATATGCCTGTATAAGAAATTCAGGGTGTGTCAAGCTAACTTTGTTCTCATTTTAGATTTTTTTGGATCTAAATTTTATGTTAAACTGCCCAATTAATCATATGGCTTATTCAAATAAAAGTTTAGTGGTAACATTTTGTGATTGTAGCGAATCTTCTATGGAAAAGGAGTGAAAGTCTTCTACATATCATTGTAACATAAAAAATTAAGCACATAAGCTCTCTAACTTTGAATTTTAATCTAGATCCTGCATCTGATTTTTTATTTAATATATTTGAATATGATTTTTCAATTTATAATGGATGAATTTTATTGGATCTAAGTTTTATGGTTCTGTTCCCAGGTGTGAACCATTTTCAACATACCCTCGTAGCTATGATCTAATCCACGTAGCCAGCATCGAATCCCTTATAAAAGATCCAGCTTCTGGTAAAAACAGGTATTGATTTGGGATATCTACTTTTCGCATAAAGGGACTGTACTACAAGATCCTGGTGAATATATTGAATTCCTAAATGAAAACTCATGGTCATTGCATATAGATATTTGTTGACAAAGAGAACAAACAAGGCAAGCGTGATAGAAAGAAACATTGCTACGGAAACTAAGTTATAAGTATTACATATGAACATGTTACATGTGTACTGAAGCATATATCTTCAGTGCTTCATTTGCCTCCGAACTAGTGGTTCTATTGTGATGTTCAAGAGAAACAATTATATTCACTCAAGACTTATAGAGTGTTTTCATTCTCTCTGCATTTAGAAATTCTTTACTTTGATGCGAAATAGTAGACAATGATCTCACCTGGGTAGCTTCACACTTTGATTGCAGATGTAGTCTTGTTGATTTGATGGTAGAAATTGATCGAATGTTGCGTCCTGAGGGAACTGTGGTGGTTAGGGATGCACCTGAAGTGATCGACAAAGTAGCTCGCATTGCCGGAGGAGTGAGGTGGAAGCCTACCGTTTATGATAAAGAACCTGAATCACACGGCAGAGAGAAGATTCTTGTTGCAACCAAGACTTTCTGGAAGCTCTAAGTCACACCCCATTCACACAGCTCTGTAATTTATAGGTAACTTCCCTTTTTCCATCATGTGGGGGTGAAGGTATGCATCAAAGAGATGCTGTTTTCTGACTCATAATATTCTCATACAAAGAAGATAGTGAGGTAAGATTTCAAAAAGATGGGAAGACCCTTGTGCAGTTTTTGCATGGAGAATGTAATACAGTGTTGTTTATATTTTCTCTAAACTTTAAGGATGTGAGATGTAATTCAAAACTTCTTTTTTATTGAAAAGAAATTATCATTGATTATAATTCAACTACTGTTCTGTGTTCCCTTTTATTTGTACTTTATTGTCAACTTTTTTCATGCATTGTGTTTTCACCCTTTGTTGGTATTTGAATCAAGTGGAAAAAATTTCCTTGTTTTGGTTTTGTGTGAGGGTGTTCTTGACGCAGTCTTTAGGTTTCTATCCTGAAAAATCACAATGGTAAAAAAACCGTACACAGAAACTGCGTTTTCTGTCACGTTAGCGCGAACCATGAATAGCTTGTACCAAACGCACTTATTTTCGCGGCCACCGAATAAGTTCATTATGGTAAAGGAAAAGATAGAAATCTAGACGGATGAATCTGAAAGATTAATTTCAAAAGAAGTTTAGCAGTTTAAATATTTTAATTTTTTTTTTTCAAAACTAAGTCAATTTATACAATGGATGGAATAAATCAGATTTTAGAAATAGAGATAAACAATATTTTTTTATGTATAAATCAAATACATTTTTAAAAGGGATTTAGTTTTTGAAAAATATTTACAGAAAACTTGTTTAAACAACAAATACCCCCTAGAAGAATTAGTGCCACATTGAATGAATGAATTTGAGAAGTTACTTTTTAATTGCTTGGGGAGATTGTAATGGATAAACACACTAAAATCCTTACAAATTCATTTAAAATAAATTGAGTTAATTGTTTTTAATGATCAAATGAATTCAATTTAATGCAATACCTTAACGGTTAGGTGATCAATTATTTATGTTAAATCCCAGATGTAATATGATTTAATCAAAATTAAATAAAATTTGACGAGATTAAATACCTGTTCACTTCCAACATGTTAGGT
>Ga0209389_1002693_pt1 | contig 13797 bp, 8 predicted proteins | sample CowpearedBW_FD_187526 | JGI IMG/M metagenome (GOLD analysis project Ga0209389, IMG submission 187526) | Root nodule microbial communities of legume samples collected from California, USA - Cow pea red BW (SPAdes) (version 2) | ecosystem: Host-associated > Plants > Roots > Nodule | place: USA... | reverse complement strand
ATAATTTGATCTTTAAAATAATATCAATGATATAAATATAAATATAAAGTATATTAGAATTAAAAATAATTATCAGTAATATATAAATAAATAAATATATATATATATATATATATAACTGTGTGTAAATAATTTTTTTTAATTTTATTCTTTTAATTATTATCTTTTAAATTTAAATAATTATTCATAATATTATTTTTCAGTTTTATCATAAATTACATTTTTAAATTCAAATAATTATTTATTATTAAATAATTATTTGTTATTTATTATTTTAGTAACTATATTTTCAAATTTAAATAATTCTTATAATATTATTTACACAATATTATATGTAATATGTGTTATTTTTAATAACTAAAACTTATTTTATCTACAATTATATCTATAATTATATATATCTCCTATATTATAATTTTATTTTTTAATTTACTACAATAAAAATTTAAATAATTATATTTTAAGAATTTAAATAATTTTTAGATATTAAAATATGCGTAAACGTATATTATGGTACATGAATTTTCACTTATAATTCTATATACCTCTTATTTTTCTAATTTTATTCTTTATTTACTATTTTAAATATTTAAATAATTATATTTAAAAACTTTAAATAAATTTTAGTAATTTAAAAATGCTTACACATATGTTATCGTGCATGTACTTTTACTTAATTTTATAAGATGAGTACATAACTTTTTTTTTTAATTATTAGATTATGAATTTTATAACATCATCAGCATCATCATAATTTAAATATTTTTTTATATTTGGCAAGATGAATAATTCATATATTATATAATTAAATTTATAATAAATAATTTAATCATGCTATAAATTTATTTTATCAATTCATAAATTATTTAACACATTACAACTTAATTTATATATAAAAATGAATCAATTAATCAAGACGGATAAATGGTTAAGAAAAGGAGTTCATGTGATAGAATAGATATGAATCTTAATAACTGTGAAGAGAATTCAACTCATTTATATATCAATCTTGTCTATGTTTTGTATTTGTAATGAATAATCATGTTATAGTTACACACTATTATTATATTCCTATTTACATTTTAGGGTGAATTGTTTTAAATTTTTTATAAATTTGAAAATTTTTATTGATTGTTACAACATTATATTATTATATCGTCTTTATAACATCGTATTATTATATTGTCTTCATAACATTATATCGTTGTATTGTTATAACATTATATCGTCGTATTGTTATATAATAGAAAAAACAAGAAAGAAGAGAATAATTATTTTGACCCCAACAAATTTTTCCATACACTCTATATTCATTATTTTATCCTTTAATCTTTTCTTTTCTTACAAATACAAAAAGTTAACTTTTTGGATGACTAAAATTCTTCCAAAAGTGGACTGTGAAGTGGTGCATATAGTATTAAAAAAACATTTTTGGAGAAAGAAATGAGATGTAATGAAGAAAGGAAAAGTGAACTGAAAAGAGTAATAATGAGATATAAAAGATGGTGCAGGAGAAGGATAAGTGAAAATAAAGAGTTAGCACATACTATACAACAACAGTTAATAATAACATAATTCATGAGCCGAAAATCTCACGCAATACAGATGGAGCACAGTGCAGAGGCTTCTGTTTTTGTTTTATGATATAAAGACTTGTCAAAGCTGAACCCGCAACCTTCCAAGCAAAACTACATTTAGAGACTGATTTTGTTAGCACAGCATATTCATAACAGACGTGGTAAATAGCCAAAGCCTCCTCATAAATATCACTAATATTCTTCGGACTATCCTCCATCTTAGCAGTGGCACCATATAACTCCTACAAGAGAGTCCATATCAGTGCCACAATGTTGAAAATTCTTGGAATTTTTTTATGACTAGAATAATTGCACAGGAATAATTTGGTCAGACTCCAAGATTTTTGATCTCATAGAAGAGATCTATAAACATTCACATGGTGAAATTCAAAGGGAATGAATGCATGAAAGTATAAAGCTTGAGGAAGAAAGAGACTGAAACTATACCTCCTTATATTTTCTAATGACTTTAGCTGCCTCCTCTTTGGATTTAGAAATGTCCTTCAAGGCATTTGTCATATCCGTCCTGTATTCTTTATATTTTGTTTTCCACTTTTCCATACAGCTGGGAGGTACTTCAACGTCAAAACAGGAGAGCAATCTGATTTCTGATGGCAAGGACAGTAAAATGATAAACATATGTTAAGGTAACAAAGCTGGGTGAATAATTTTTTAGTTGCTTATTTATTTATTTATTTATCTTTTTTGCCTAAAATATAAGAGTTGTTCATCTCTAGCTCCAACAGAAGTAATAAAGTATTGCAGAAATAATTAAATTATAATGAGTTAATTTCCAGCTCTCACCTTCCCCAGATAAGTCTTTTGTTTGCCATGTACCAACCCAATCATAAATTAAACCTAAAATAGAGGTTGAAGTGAATGATTTATCTTTTTCCATGTAGTGTGGGAACATCTCTGCTTTTAAATCATCTGGAACTTGTACCTGTTAAAGAATTACCACAGGGTTCAAATTTGAAAACTCTGTTTTTAAGAACTCAAATATTTGAAAAATATTCAAAGATAAAACTGGATTCATGCGCCCTAACAATTATCCAAAATCAACATTTTAAAATCAACATTTTAAAAGAGCACTAATAATGGGTTTTGAGAAAGTAAACCCATTCAACTTCAGAAATCATTAAAGGGAAATAAAGAATTTATTTTGTCGATTTCTCCAGCCAACCAAATCAGGAAGACACTAATCTCAGTGTTGTGACTACCACAGGCCCAACAAGTTTTCAAATGTTCTAAAATTCCTGAAACATTCTTTAGTGTAGACAAGGTCATCAATCCTCATGGTAATTGAAAATGAAATCAACTAATCACAGTACTGTCCACTGACAAAAATATATGAAGATTCTGTAACCTCACTATTAATTGGTCAAGTTTCATCCAGTTTATGGAAATTTAACATATATAATCACTGACATTATCTACAACCAAAATGCTGATATCTGTACAATTTCTTGGCATCTAAATGGAGAACCTCCCAAGGTCAACCTTGCACAAGTCCACAGCAGAAATTCTTTTTCCTCCTCTACCTCCTAGGGGACAAGTGATAAGACCCTCGTTATCCCATCCATACTGAAAATGTTTAGCTACGTATAGATTTCATTACTGAAAATAATAATCTCATGCAGTATGGGAACATTAACCCAACCAATTATCATAACAAGAATATGTTAGTTTGGTATGTCCCAAATAAAGAGGCAGAGTTTGTAGCAACAACAGAACAATACAAAACTAACCTTTCTCCCGCCCTTCTTAGGAGCATCTAATGCCTCGTAGTATATATCGATCAACTTAAGTATATTTTCTTTCACTTTTTTCTTCTCATTCTCTTCAGTGCAGTCATTTTTTAATGTCAAAAGACGATCCATCAGTGCCATCCAGCTGTCAGCTGCCACACCCATTGCATTACTGGAAAGAGAACAAGTTCTCATGTATGGATCTTAGAATTAAAAACGAAAAAAATACTTATTACCTATAACAGTTATGTTTCCTCTTGGTAGCAAACAATATACAAAGTGAAAACACTAATGAAATGGAATTTCAAATGCCAGAAGTATGCATATTACTACTATAACTGCACAACAGAAAATTATAAAGAAGGTGAAGTGTTACATCACTTAATTGATAAAAAGACTTAACATCTGCATACTAGAATGCATTAAAAGTTTTTCAGGGTAACTATGACTCATACAGGCCAATTATGTCTGCAAAACTTTTTTACATAAGAGAGTAAGATATCAATACTTAATTACTATTGTAAACAGTCATGCACACCTTGGTTGGAACCGAGTTTTGAGGAACAGTCTAAAAAGTTCATCCTCAAGTTCCGTGGCTGAAAATGCACTAGGCCTTTTAGCACTGGAGTCCAATTGGACAGAATGGCAAGGGGCAAAATTTTCCATCCAAGGGTCACTCTTTCTGAAATATTGTAAAAGCTGAAACATTTAAGAAAGGAAAAAAACTTGTCAATATAAAGGAAATTTTAAAGAACTACGATCGGGCCCAAATATAAATATGGCTTAGTTAAGTTTTAGTCCCTTATAACTTTAGGTGTGTTCAATTGAGTCCCTATTAAATTTTTATGGTTTATTGAGTACTCAAATTTTTATATTTTTCAATTAAGTCCCTACCATTTAACTTTTTCATTAACAGAGTGACAAGATTGTTATATAGCTCAGTCATCTTGTTTAATTGTCTCCATGTGTTAATAAGTGAGGTTTTGTCATTAACAAATAAATTTTATAACTTCCATGAAAACATATTAGATAACAAGGACCGACATCGTCACCTATACCAATGGTGGTAGCAGCAAGAACCTCTTAGTTGTTGTAGGTGATGACATATAAGTCATTGAGAAGCATGACGATCTTGTTATCCAACATATTTTCAATTAAAACAATAAAATTCACTTGCCAATTTACATAAACAGCAATACCATTGTAGATTACACACAAAATCTCACATTTCTTAACATGTGGAAACAAATAAGATGACATCGAGACATGATAATAGCCACCTCACTTAGTTAATAGAAAAATTAAACTACAGGGACTCTTTAAAATATATAATAGTTGAATAGGGACTCATGAAAATATCCAAATCTATGAGGGACAACTTAATTAAACCTATAAATATTCATCTCCTGTCTCCTATCACTTTGGTAGTGATCTGAATTCATTTATAATACAGTGAATATTCTGTATTGCTCTGATTAAAGTTTGTGCTTCAGTTTTCTAGCAAAACGTGTAAGGGTACTAGCAACTTTTTCAGAGGATGAGAAGTTTGAGCTTCAGTTTCTGAAGATAATAGGATGTGGAAAAGGATACAGGATACAACCAAATCTCAGTTACTCAAAATGATGACACTGCCTCATTTCCTCAGTTGTATGACTTCAAGGGTTACCAGGCCATCTTATCTTAATATCTTACTATATCTAATTAACATTCAATTCAACACTTTTTTAACCCCTTTCCAATGAATTAATCCCAATCTAAGTCTCTATATTCTGATTCATCCAACCATCCGAAGTTCATGATTTTCTGCTTCTAAAAAACAATGCAGTGATATTTGCACGAATTGTGTTAGGTTTCCGTTATCTCATATGCGTTTAACATATTAATACCTAACGGCCAATCCAATAGTCAATCAAGGTACAGATGAATTCATCAACCAATATACGAGGCACCGATCACATGCAGCAGATTTGATGCAGCAGAAAATGCTCTTCAAAAAGGAAATTTCTTATTTCTTATTTTTCCAGCTTTAAAAATGTTATGACAAATTGAGGTATAAATATATAATTCAAAATTTAGAATTGTATTAAGAACTACTCTATAGTTCCCTCTTTAAATAACTACAATCTTTCCAAGCAATGTTTTTAATCTTCTTTTCGTTTGAATTTACTTAAGGGGAATTGGAAAATATAAAATGTGACAATTAAATTTAGTAAGAAACACTGAAGGAATGCAATTCCTTCAATACCATTCGATGTAGTAAGAAAATGAGGGCTTCTAAACTGAAATTGATATTGGAACCTGAGGATGTTTGGAAACCCAGTACAAATCGCCATCAAAATCACCTCCAGCAATCTCATCTGCGACTGAGCGAGTTCCAACACACGGGAAAAAAATTGCATACTTGCTATGTCCAACAAAAGATTCTAACTTATCCACATGTGTGGCACGCATTATGTGAATGTCGCCAAAATGTAAACCTGGATTTCTGTAGACCAACACATCCCCTGTAATTTGGTCATTCTCACTACAAATGAGGAATGAAACAGTCAGCACATATGACTATGTTAAATTACAAACATCATTTCCTATATTAAAGATCTACTAGTGCACACAGTTGAATATGATCATCATTGTGTTTTATCTTTGCCTATCAATATTGAATCCCACTAAGTTGAGTAATATCATCTACCTCATTTCATAAGCTAAAGATAGACCTCTATGTTTGCCCTTGACATTACAATAACACAACAGAAGCTAGATATAACAGATACACAAGTTCACATTTAACAAAAGAAAAGATTAATTTCACTATCCAACATCAATTAGTTCAAGATGAGATGGAGAGGGAGACACTACGATGTGCACATTTTTTTGTCAGTCATTTTATTTAGCTTTTTTTCAAAAAAACTATGTTTCTCTCCTTTTCTTTTATAATAATTAAGTTGCTTCATTTTTTAAGAGCTTCTCTCCAAATCTTTTTCCCCAAGCTTCTCCTTTTGAAAAGAAGAAAAGAAAATGATAAAGCTAAGTCTGACACTACCATAGTAAGAATTGGACCAATTTTCAAACAACATTAGTCATATTAATATTTAATGGGTACTGCAGAAGAGTCATAGATGTTTATACTTCTCTTGAATTTATTAACTATACAAGTTGGATTATTAAAGGAAGAAACACATCACGGATTATTTGTGACCGTAAGTACCTACTAAGCTCAAAGGTAAGTTTTAACATTATTATACAATCAATTACACTCTGTAATGGTTAATGTTCGGCTTTGAAATGATTATGGAAGAAAACAGTTGTAGGAGAAGCGAAGATGTTACACTCACGAAAATGTATACGAGGATATATTGATGTGACTCTTATTGAACAAAAAATTGGTTAATATAGTTTGGAAATGTGTAAAGAAGGCTATTGAAGACACTGATGAAGAAAGTAAAATACAGGATTTTTAGTCATGTGAAAAAGGATAGAGGTCAAGAAGGAGATTGATGGAAATTGACAGAGATTTCATGGTGAACAATATCCATGAGGACTTTTAAATCAGGTTAAAAGGCATCACATGATCCATGGAGCCCACCTCACCGAGAGAGAATGTGAGATAAGGCTATTGATGTTGAATCTATTTGACAAGCAATGTAAAAGTAGATAAATGTGCCAATTCGTTCAAAAGAATGAACAACAAAAATGCACCCCATTTGTACAGTTTTATTAACTTAAGTAGAAGATATGCCTCACCAAAATTCTCCTTTCACAATAGTCTTTGAAGATAAAGCACATTTAACTTTTAAGATTTATTTTGGTTCGATAAAAGATCAATACATTGGGAAAAATAAAAGATTTATGCTTACTGAATTATACAAACTTGATCCTTTTCTAGGCATCCAGTGGGATCTACAGTCCCCATTAAATAGAAACAATCAGGCATATAGAGCTTCCCTCCTCTAAGCTTCTTTCTTTCCTCCCTTGCAAGTATAGACAGATGATATTGCAAAAATGGTTCATCCAGAGGAATTCCACATAAAATCATTTCTGTTGCATTGTATTCATCCATGGCGCCATGATTAACGGATGCTGCAAATTAACCAAAAAATGAAAGAACATTCATATTTTGTGCAGCAGTACAGATAGACCTGTATCCAAATAAAGAAAAGCTTTTGATAGAAAAGTGACCAAAAGAAGCATTGGTGGGCAACCTCTGAGTGCAACACGCTTATTGGAGAAAACGTTATTTGCATCTTCCAAATTACTTTCTAGTAAACCCTTGAAGAATTCATTTGGCACTCCTCCATAGCTCAAAAGTGCAATCAGATTTTTAGATAGATAAGTTCTATTTGGCTTGATGCTGAAATATGTAGACTTCAGATCAGCTAGCTTTCAAACAATACAAACAATATTTTCCTACTAACGAATAAAAAAGATTAGATGAAGCTCCAAAAATCTTCTAGCATTAGGCAAGACGTAAAGGAATAATATAACTATTATCGTATATTGTTAGAAGAAATAAACGCATCACAAGGCTACTAAGTTTTACTCCAGATGATAAAAGCATTTCCAAGCCATTTTATTCTTAAAAGACTCTTACTTTGAATGGGTATACCTAAACCATGTCAATTGTGCACCAGACCAGTTAAGCAATTGGCCTTGTATGATGAAACCCAAATATGAAGATGTCAAACATTGGTCTGGCGAAAAGCTATGTGACGTATCTTGATAAAGCATATGGTTTGATGAACATACCATATCATCAAGCTTCTGCAATTGGACACATTCTACCAGTTTAAGCTTTTAAATTCATATACCTTCTAAGATATTTTCAAGTGAAACACAAATATGTCTCAATTCCCGACACTCTGCTTATATCCTGATGTGATCATGGATAGGAATCTCTATTTGTAAGAAAATATGCTCAAATGATTACATACTCAACCTATGTAAGAAAATAAAGAATTATTTTATTGATATCAAGCACCCCAATTACATTATTATCATCTCTATTTGCAATAGTCAAAACTTTTAAAAAGGAAATGAAAATATGTTGAAATGAATAGGAAAACTTTGAAGACATCTTTTCCTAATTACTCTAGAGATATTCAGAATATTTTTTGTTCTAATAATATGTTATTTACAACACTCCCTCCTCAAGTTGGTAAATGAATCTCAATCATTCCCAACTTGTTTACAAGATTCTGGATTTTGTCCTCAACAAGTCCTTTAGTGAAAATGTCTTTATTTGAAATCCTATGGGAAGATGAGTTGTAACCACTAGGCCCCTGTCGTCAAGATTATCTTTGATGAAGTGCCTATCAGTATAAATATATTTAGATCTATCATGTTGGACTAGATTATGAACAATGTTCATGACTAACTTGCATAGGGTCATCAAGTATGATCTTCATCCAAAGCCCTTCACTAAAGAGCAACCTTCCAAGGCTCTCATCATATCCCAATAAGCCAAAATGTCGTATTAGAAACAAGAGAAAAAACCTCTATTAACCCCTCATTGATGTAAAATAGAAATACCTTGTGTTCACTACCTCCAATGAATTTATGCTTTGCATATTCAGACTAAGGTCTTTCTCAACTTTAATCATTGAAGGCCTAACTTGTATTGTCCTAGGAGGAAGCTGTCAGATTAAAAAATATGGTATCAAATAACAAGCATTGGAATCAAATAAGAATATAAATAAATATAATTAACTCTTGAAATGGATGAATGTTGTTGGTATAGCTTGTGACATCAAGGAAACTATCAAACTTAGAGGAAGATTGTACAGGAGGACACCAATAAGACCAGACGGACTATGATATTGAACGTTGGATCACAAAAGCCTCTCCATGTCCACCAAATTTTATTTTAAAAAATCATAAATATATTCTCTGTCTCATCCACTTTGTCATACAAAACTCCAATTCCAATTAAACATCAAGGGAAAGAATATTGAAATACCCGAAAGTATAAAATTCAGATGATATACCTTTCTGTTAACCAAAAGAGTGCCCTTAATTGCACAACCCATGTGAAAGAGACGGCACTGAATCAGCAAAGGCTAGACAATTGGAGAAAAAAAAAATTATTGAAAATAACATATATGCAAATCACACAGCACACATGCATATATAAAATATGTTAAATGGAAAATGAAAAACAAATAATCTACCGGTTGATGTGTGCCCAGCTTCTGCTCTGTTTCTCCCATTGCCTTACACATATCCTCCAGTTCCACAAGGTTTTTAATTTCCTAAGTTTAAAGGAAGTCACAATGCGCAGAATAATCAAAGAAAGAAAACTAGATCATAAAACTCATTGAAATATATTAGAAACACCAGTTGATATTTAAGTTTTTTGAGAGAAACGTAACTGCAACAAAGGCATAAGCAGAAAAACAGAAAGTCCAGGCAATCAAGAGACAAAAAAACATCTAATAAAAAGTGTGTATAAAAAGAAATAGTTCCTTCAACGGCATATGATTGAAGACAATTAGCAAAAAGTTTTACTAATAGAAACATTTCCTTCCACTTCTTCTCTGCATGGATTTATTTCATTTAAGATGTTTTATTCTTATCAAATAGTTGATTATGTACACATGAAAATACAAAAGCAACACAAAAAACACTCAACCAAAACTGTTTTCTTCTATACCTCAATGGGTGAAGTTTCCCCCCACTTGTGTACACTATTTTTAACCATACAAATAATCAATTTAAAATTTCCAATCCATATTTCTCACTCTCACACTAAGGACTAAACATTTACAAGATTAGACACATGTAGGTAGTCTTACAACAACCTGATAACAGGCCTAAACCCCCAAAACTAGAGTGAAGGTTTCCCCCCTCTTATATTCATTATTTTCATTGTATCACTAATTCGTGTGGTATCTCTAGCCATTTTACTGTAGCTTTGCATCAATCAACTATGTTTCATACCAAATTACTAGGAAAAAGAAGGCAGCATAAATTGAAAGCATATGAACTGGAAAATGTAAAAGTCAAGCTTTATCCTTCTAAGACATTAGTATTCATGCGTGAATCAAGGAAACTAGATACATAATCAACAGGCAACGATTATGATAAAAACAACTGGCTGATTCACAATACATATACATTTATTCATTAAGTGGATTTTTAGCACGAGTTCTGACCAAGTATAGATAAATGAATGAAGTTAAGTGCAAAGAAAAGTCTAGTGAATTAACAAATTCAAAAGTAAAGATACCTGAATGTAATTATTCTCCAAGTTATTTCCTTTGTACACACTATTAGGGCAGAGCAATGCTAAATCGCTAGAGATGAACCCAGTTCCATCCGTTAGAATACGTGGTTTTTCATTATCATATATAATATTGCCTTTTTTATCCTAAACACAATAAAAGAAATAGTAAAATTATTTTCTCGAAGCATGGCCATAGATCCCTAAAGGCGACTTAAAATTGACTATACCTGGCAAAATACATCTTCTATTGTTTGGACATTCACAGTTGCCAAGTCAATGCTGAGTTTGAAGGTCTTTGACAGAATGAGAGAGAACCTGAATGTCTTAGGTTAGTACATTGCATGAGATCAATTTTGAACGGCACTGCAGGAGAACACAGAAAAATAGATAAAAGATCTAAATGATGATAGTATTTTCGTAAAAACTCTAACTCGTACCTAGCCATATACTTGTCTAAACTGGGCAACAGGTGAGCATGCATGAATAAAGCTCTTGCTTCAGACACTGTCCTATTAGACAAAATGTAATTAGCACTCTCATCTGCAGAACAACAAGATTGCATCCTAACAAAATAACACTTAACAGAGGAACTTGTAGGGTCCTTCTTCTTCTCTTCTTTTCCACCATCTTTAAAAACTGTCATACAAAATACAAGAGATAGCATCAAACACATGACAATGAGATGAATTAAGAATGCTTTCAGTAGCCAGTATCAACCAACTTGAAGCTCAGCTACAGTAGTTCTCAGTCACTAGGACTGCAATGTAATGTCCTCAGCATACCTACTGCTTGTCTTATACCCAGATGCTTGCACACTAAACCCAAGGAAGAAAAGCTTTATGCAAGTTTCAAATCTTGATCTATGTCATCTAACATGACTATCTCAAGTGGCAACAGCTGTATTAGCCCCCAATGCCACAACACAACCGCAATTTAAAATATGAGCTGGGAACATGTGGTCAGGGCAACCACCAAATGAGAATACTTTTAAAACAAAATATAGGATCTAATAAATAAAATGCAATAAACAGCATTCTAAATCCACATACATCTGTCTATCATTTATTAACCACAGAACACAGAACCACATAAACAAATATAAGAAAGAAGCAAAGAAATGAATTTGTATTTTAATCATCCACTCTTCAAGGACTGAAAGGTAACCAAAGATTGAGAAAAGAGAAATTGGGCATACTAAACAGTTACAGAAATTAACTCGAGAATGTACAAATACTCTTTAACAAATAAAAATTATAACACAAGAACCTAATGGAACAAGAATTTAAAACCTGAGATAATGAAAGTAATAAAAATGTAGCTTCATATGAATTGCCACAAAATCTGATAACAAAAACTGACACATAAGCAACAAAAATATTATCAAGCAAGTGAAAATTCACAAATATGACTTAAGATATAGAGCAGATTAAATGTGAATAAGCAGAGAGTAGAATGATTTACAGAATGAGGAAGGAAAAAAATAAATATAAAAGATCAGAGGGTTGTATACTTGTAGTCTAGATATATGTTGCACAGAATAAATGAAAATACAAATTTCCCAGACTACTTACACCAGCTACATGTTGATTAGATAAACAACTGATTTCAAGATCATACCAACTGTAAAAAAGCAGGAAAATAAAAACAAAGTAAAACTAACACAAGAAGCAGAATTACCAAAAAAGCGATACAAACGTAGACCAACATTGATCCCTTCTTTTCCAAACTTTCCATAGAGACTATTTGCTTCTTCGACACTGGTCCTTAAATTCCTCACATTCCCATTCTCAGCAAATTTAACTAGCAAAACATTGTCATCACCAAGAGATCTCTGCAAGTGTGTTTGTGTGTTTTGTAGTATGGGTCCCTGAATTGTAATTTAAAGAAAGTGGCCATAAAACAAACCACGTTTCACATAAAAATACACAACTTAATCAGTAAAGACTAAAATGTATATGACCATACACAATCTTAATGGAGTTTTTTTATTCAGTATTATAGCATATTAGAAAAGAATATAAGGGAGAAAAGTAAACATGAAACTGTGAATTGTATATTATTTTACTTACTCATCCAAGAGTACAAGAATAGTATATACAGGCTTTAAAGCCTATTGTTAGCAAAACAGACTGGGAAAGAGAAAGGGCATCAGTTGAATAACTGAATGCTTTTACACTTCTCTAATATAGCATTGGAGCCATCGTATAAGGACAATTATTTAACAATACACAAGATCCAAAGGAGGAGAGAGACATACAAACCTTGAACCTTAAGCTCCCATCAGAAGAAACATAACATTGATATACATGTGTCCTACCAGAGTCCCAATCAAGATACTGCAGAAACCAAACGTAATATAGTAAGCAAGCAATAATTAATCAGAGAAGATAGCCAACACTGCATGATTTATATTCAGCACTGTATGCTGTGAAAGTTTGTACCCACGCCTAAACCGCATTTTCTCTTCATCGTTCCATGACCATATGGGCGTACAAGGGATGGGCTAGCATAAAATCATTCAACAATAATTTAAACCATGTCATCACTTACACATAGAATTCAACATTTTAACCTTCTATTCTAATTAAAATTACAGAAAATATGCTTTGTACTGTGTCAAACAGTTTTACAATACGTATCTTAAAAGTCATATCAGTTTTAGTTTCTGATTTGGTGACAGTATAAAGCAGTTTTATACTATTAGTATACAGTCATCATGCTCCTAAAAATAAAACTATCATTTCAATTTGTTGATGAGCTTTAGTTGTTGCAAAATGAAGTAGCTGGGAATATTTAAACAAGATGAAAACTCATAAAATGAACTGCACTATAAAAATTAGTTAATCCGTCATTGGATAGCAACGTTTACCACTTGCCGATCACTTTGAGAGTAGATGTGATCTTTCCCAAAAGCCTCCCATACTCTTTTCTCAAACGTTGCCATTGGCAAGTCTTTAAGGCTTCTAATATAATCAGCATCGGTAACATTCTCAAGAGTCTCGCTGCAATCGTGCAAAGAAAACCACATGCATTCCATTCATCAGCTTATATACACAAGCTGAATCAACACCTCAAAACCAAAAACAAAAATTCTGAATAAAAGGAGAGAAAATAGTTCTACAAACACTCGCAAGAAGAGAAGAAAATCTAGATTTTCTAGTAAGTTAAAATCAAACTCGCGCATCTAAGTTTTCGAGAATATATTTAAAAACAAATTTTATATTGCGTAAATTAATTTGTAACTTAAATAAAC
>Ga0209389_1002685_pt1 | contig 13808 bp, 8 predicted proteins | sample CowpearedBW_FD_187526 | JGI IMG/M metagenome (GOLD analysis project Ga0209389, IMG submission 187526) | Root nodule microbial communities of legume samples collected from California, USA - Cow pea red BW (SPAdes) (version 2) | ecosystem: Host-associated > Plants > Roots > Nodule | place: USA... | reverse complement strand
ATTATCATGAATTTTATTTTATTATTATGTTTCAATTTTTTATTAGATTATGAAAAATTATTATTTAGTCTTAATCTTAAAAAAATATATTAGTGAAGAATAAAAGAACAAATTCATATTTTAAAAATTATAAAAGGGAAATTGTGTGAAAATGAAAACAAGACAAATTCATTTTTTTACATATATTCAGAACCATGATACTACTGACTCAATTGTTCAATTATAATTTTATTCTCTTAAAGTTCAAAGAATTACAGGTGAGTCATTACTATAATAGAAAAATTGTTTTTTGTAATGAAAATTATCAAAACAATATTGTTGAATAAAGATGGAAGATGAATTTTTTGTTGACAATTTGTTTATTTACATTGAAAAAGAAATAGCTGAAAATTTTAGTGTGATTCAATTATTGATGAGTTCAAGAATACGAAAAAGAACAAATGACAATAATTATTATTTCTTTATATAATTATGGTTATTCTAAATTATGTATTCATTATCTTTGTTTTAGTGAAAATATTTAAATCTATAAATTTTGATTGCATTATTTTCACTTCCTTAAAATATTAGTTAAGATTCGCCGATGATAATAGGGTTAAATTTACACTTGAAATTCTAACATCAAATAAAAAATATTTTATATAAAACATCTGGAATTATATTTATTAAAAATAATGTTAATTTAAATATGAGAATATTTTTAGAATAATATAGTTAATTATTGCTATAACTTTTTATATTTTGTGAGATTTTAATTTTTATGAAAATTTAGAAAAATAATTTTCTACAATTTTTTCTGTGTATTTAAAAAGCTTAAAATAAATTCTAAAACCTTTATCTATGTTGTAAAAAATGAGGCAGTATAATATAAAATAAGGTTTTGAAAATTTAAAATTGATTTATATTTAAGTTTTTTATGACAATATTTTTGAACAGAAAGTTGTAGTATGAAAACCGTCTGTGTCCGTACTGAAGGTTGGGGTGGCTGAGATGCATGCATTGGAACAAGAATCGTCCAATGAAATGATCAATTAAAACAATTACTTAAAAAGTAAAGATACTGATGGAACAAAAGTTTTATTTTATTAAATCAAATCTATTATTCTATTGCAAATTAAAGTATCTTACAAGACAGAGATGCGATTACAATTGAAAATAAAAACGTGCATGAGAAACGAGAGATAAATAAATACACCTCACTACATCGTAAGACTTTCGTGCTCGCTCGCACAGTTCGCGGCATTAATTTGTACAGTTTAAGAGTGGGGTCATGTCTAAACTAAATCGAATTAAATTGAAATCATTTTTGAGATGTAATTCGTATCAAATGAATTTGATTTGATTAGACGGGAAATGAATAGTTACATAAAGAGAAGAAAAAAGAATTTCGCATTCACTAGTTGTTAATTAATACATAACACAAATTTATCTTAATCTAGTTTAGTAATTTTTTTTAACTAGTTTATCGAGTGTACCCCATCCGGAAACAGGTATAGCAAAAACAACTCCGGAATGTTATAAATTATAATAAGTGTCAGTGAGAATTGTTGGAACTTGAAATGTTGTGATGGAAGCAAAGTGAATGGGCAACGTCACAACATTGTCACAAACCTTCTATAACAACGTTGGAAGGTACAATGGTAATGACGCGGAACAAGGTTTGAAGATTCCTAGTCACTTTTGTTTCCAAATTTACCCTTTTCATCACTCTGACTTTTTTCTTTACAAGTTTTCTTTTTGTTCTAATTAAAGAATTAGGTTTTTTTTACTGCGTGTGAATGAAGTGAGTTATTGAAGAGAAGAGGGTCAATGCTAAAGATTTAAGAAGGGTATGTGCTGGAGAATGGGTCAGCAATTGGACCTCTCATCGTTACCCTTTGAACTGCTGGATTCCTTCCTATGACCAAAGACTAGTCCGAGTACACAAAATCCACTCCACTTTTCTCAGTCAAACTTTCCTTTTCCTTTCTATTTTCTGCGCTTTCCCACACTTTGCTTCATTCAAAATCACAACCCCACCTTAAAAATCCCATATAACTCACCTCATCGCTAACCCATTTTCTCTTATTCTCTTCTATATGCTTCTAAACCTTTTCTTTTTCCTTCTCCTTCTCCTTCTGGTGACACCACCCACCAAACCTACCCAATCCATGCTTTAGTTTACCCATCTTTGGTATGTGCCACATCAAATTTTTCTCCACAGAACCAATCATTTTTCATCACCTGGTACACAAGTCACGGGGTTCATCTTTTGTGCCTACATGGACAACATGGGAGACCCAAAGAGCATCGTACAAGAGCTGCTACAAGGTTTGGAGTTGGCAAGGCAGCTTCAAGTGTGTCTCCACACACCTTCTTCGTCCCAAGAAACCCGTGACCTCCTCATCCACAACATCATTTCCACCTTCGGAAAGGCTCTTGAAATGGTAAATTGGAAAGGGCCACTTCCTGCCGCTGAATCATCACAACTGCCCCTAGCAGCCGCAATCCGAATGTCAGATTCACCTATCAGCAGTAGTCCCCGAAGTGAAGACTCCGAGAGAGATTTGAAGGACCAAGACCACAATGCTTTCAAAAAAAGGTATATCTAATACCAATGCACCACCCTGCCTTCTGCTTTTGTCATTTCATTAACTTCATCAACTTCTTTCCTCTGTCAGAAACACTTTGCCGAGATGGACAAAAAGGATTCGGGTTACACCAGGAATGGCGGTGGAAGGGCCTCTTGATGATGGATATAGTTGGAGAAAATATGGTCAGAAAGACATCCTCGGAGCCATGTACCCCAGGTATATAACCACATATTTAGTACTGTTATGTCGTTATAGTGTTGAACTAGATTTGTATGTATGTATAGTATATATATATAATATATATATAACTATGTAGCTTGTTTATTTGCAGGGGCTATTACAGATGTACCCACAGGACTGTGCAAGGTTGCATGGCAACCAAGCAAGTGCAAAGATCTGACGAAGACCCTACAATTTTTGAAATCAATTACCGAGGAAAGCACACCTGCACGGTGGCCCACACCGCGGCTACTTCTTCAGTAATTCCATTAGAAAACCAAGAACCAACTCTGAACAACACAAATCAGCAGCAGAATATCTTGCAGAGCCTTGAACAGCAACCGAATGATTTACTTTTGAGTCTCCGAGAAGGGTTGAGAGTCCAAACACAGAACCTAGATTCCACTGACCAATCATTTTCTCCATTCCGTTTCCCTTTATCAACGAACATAAAAAATGAAGGTCAAGTTTTCCCTCCCCATGTGCTTGAAAATTTCGGTTCGCCTTATATGTCGCCTGCTACATCCGGAATCAGCCACTTTTCCGTGTCTCCGAGTGGGGTGAACAGTTTTGGAGGGAACCCAAATCTGGGAACTTTTGAGTCTCATATCAATGACATGATCCCACCTGCTACTTCAGCTCCAAACTCAGCTGCTGTTGCTTTAGAGTTTCCTTTCAACCAGTTTAATTTTGATGGTCAGAACTTCAGATTCGATAACCCATGATTTTTCTGCTGAGTATACTCAAACAACAGAAATTCAATAAAAGACAAAATCTATATATATATATATTTTTTTTATAAATTATAGAATTAGAAGCATATGATGAAAGTGGAAACATATCAGCAGGTGCTGTAAGGTAACATTCTAGAATTATATGACCCTTTTGGAAAAAGAGGCAAGAACATTTCTATGTGTGTCGTAGGAATTGGCAATTCTAAAATTGCTTGGTCAATAAGAATTTTCCTTCATTGTTAGAGACATGTCAAGTTATCATATCACAAGCTCTCTTTTCTGATTTTTTTTTTTTTTGGCTTTAATATCAGGATACCTATTCAGTGCAAACTGATGATGAAATGAAAATAGTCATTTTCTCGAGTCAGAGGAAAGGGGAAAAAGATATAAGCCATTGTATTTGTTTCCAATTCTCTACAAATAAAATAAACAATCCAGTTTCTAAGCAGGTTAAGGTATCTTATCTTTGACCGTTGAAACGTTGACGCGGACCAACACAAAAACAAAAATCCAGCAAGATTCATGATATTTCGTTGAACTGTGATTTTAGTTGTACAATAGCGCTTTACACATTAAGTCGCAACTTGGATTGAAAATAAGAAAGGAAAAACTAGGGTTACAAATAAATAAGTGGGTCTATGTGACATTTATCCAGCAATATTGTCAAGGGAAATTTGAAAATACTTTTCTATAAACTAATATTCTTGAATTTCTGTTGACTATATACTATTCTGTTGAATGATTTTCCAAACTCAATTTCTAAAGTTAATATATTTCCTTAAAAAATAAAATATGTGTGAAGAATTATGGGATAAATAAACAATTTTAATCTCTGATTTTTCACGTATGGTCAATTTACTTTTTATGTATATAATGAACATAGGGAAATTCAAATATTACTTTAAACAAATATTCTTTAATTTTTCACTTCTCGCCTTTTTTGTGCAATGAAAAATAAGATGAATTTGATTTCGAAGATTCACCCAAGTTGGATAGCTCACGGTCTACAAAAATATTTACAAATATACTTCAAATAATTGATCGTTGAAGTTCTGGCATCATTGACAATGAAATCTAAACTCATTTTTATGAATATATATTTTTACATTATTTTTATATACTGAAGTAAAAAAAGAAACATTAGATAATTATATAGAAATGCAAATTTTTCCAGGTGCAATTTGTAGTATTCAAATTGTATGAAATTTAAATATATTTTCACATAAAGAAGTTTGGTAAACATTACCCGGTCAAACAAAATGTTTCCTAAATCTTTTTAGTCCCTAAAAATTGCTTTCCACAATAAATGAGAAAAGCCCCCACAAATAATTGGATGTTTAAAGCCCAAAACGTGAGGTCATAGATATGGGCTTAAATTTAACAAAATGTCAGACCAGGCAAGTTACAAACAACCCACGGAATATGGGCCCCGTAGTTCCATTGAATTTATATATGGAAAATTTATAGTAAAAATCATAGGTTTTTGAGTAAAAGATAATAATACAATTATTTTTTTTCAATTAAATTTTATAATTTTAAAATAATTTTGAAGGCCAATATATCAATAACGTTTATACTAGAACAAAAATACAAATTAGCCTAAAATAATCTAAAAGCGTCTCATGATAGTAGTTGAGTTGGTTATCCTGTTTGACACATTTCCGTTTCAATATTAATGGAGAAACGCATTTGAAATGTCAAATAAATTTAACAAAATTTTGTTAAAAGGATTAAATTCACGTATTTCTAAAATTGGAGAATTAAAATTTTAAAAATAGACTAATTCTAATTTTTATTAAAAATTAAGAGGATATCAAAAATATATTTAACCCGAAAATTAAATATGACTTGAAAGTTTTATAGAGTCAAAATTTATACAATGAAATAAAAATGAGAAAGATGTGGAATATAAAAAAGAACACATAAACAGTGAAACTTATAAGATTATAAATAGGTATTATATTATGGTATCTATTTTTTCTTATCAACAATAAAATATTTTATAACTACAATAGAGGACTTAGAATACTCTAACATGTTTACAGTGTTGTAGTACAATAATAATTCAAGAAGTCCTTCCTAGTACACTGCAAGATTTCATCCCTACTATAAAAATACTGACGTATTTGTAATCGTCGGTAATGACCGATAAAATTTTCAATCCGTTAATAAATTTATTAACTAGCATTTTGCTGATGTATTTTTAGTCGTCTGATAGGTGAACATTAATTTTGATTGACTGACGGGTTTTAAACATTACAACATAATTCTTGCAATTATAGTTACTTCAAAACTAGCTAAACAATACATTATCTTTTATTGATATTAGTAATTTATTCTAAAAAATGTCAATTTTCATAATATATATGAAATTTGTATAAATGCTACTTCCATTATCCAATATTTATCTTTATATCTTTTCCGGTTATATCTCAAAATTATCCCCTTTGTGAAACGAGATATTGAGTTAAGACACGGTTAGGACTCTTTACTTATTATCCAAGCCCAAATCTTTATTGTGCACTTAAGAATACGTCTTCAATTATGTTTAAGAATGAAATAATTCTATTCCCTTTGAGTCCATATTTTGTACTAGCATCTACATACAACACTAAACTCTATTTTCTTCTCTTTTAATTATCAAGAATCTAAACTGATTAAAATGATGATTTGATGTGCTGTGATGTGACAATTAGCTAAGTTATGGTACCTTGTGTGAGTAGCTCATATAAAAAAAAAATGATAAATATCTTCTTTTTTATCCCGCTAAAAGTTTGAACAATAATATTAGGACTAATGATTTATACTAGTGGTAAAAATAGTGTCAATTTATTTATATACTACTTTCATTTAAGGGAGGTTGCTAGCAACTATATTTTGTTAGTGAATTGTGAATGGTTTCGTGTTTGATGTAATGATTTTGTTCCTTATCATTTATAACTTATGAAAAGGAATAAATTATATATATATTACCTCTATCACACAATAAAATAAAATAAGTAAGAAAAAGAAGTTAGGTTTCTTCGATAGGTAATAATTAAACAATCTGAACACTTTTTACACTATAAAAAAATATCTTATTAATAATTAATTTTAATGATAAAAATTTGTTAGTCATTATAATGATAAATTTAAATATTAATTTACAAAATAAAAAATTATTAATTGTTAAAATAGTCATTAGTTGGATAAAAAATTATAATTGATCACTAATTAATTAAATACTAATTTATAAACTAATTTTTTTCGGTAACAAAAATATTTAGTTAATATTTAGTAAACAATTTTTTTTAGTAACTAAAAACTGTAGTTATTGTTGAAAAAAAGTGATCTTACTTTCTTAATAGCATTACTTTATATGTTGGAAACTCAAATATTGATGTATTTAATTATATATATATATATATATATATATATATATATATATATTGTGATTTTATGATGAAAAGTAGGGTAAAAATAATAATTTTAAAAATGGTTAGACCAATTCATTTATTTATTTATTTCATATATCTCTTTCAATTTTTTCATTTGTTTCAATCAACTTTTTTAATTTTTATTTAATTTTATCTTTATTCATTTTTTTCCTGAGCATTAGTGTTCCGATAAGAAATAAGAAGAGGTAAATTATGTAAAAGTCAAAAGGATAAAGTTAAACAAACCAAAAAGGATGCTTACATATATTTTGCTGCTGGACCAAAGCAAATAGTTTTTAAAGTAAAGATAGAACGGAGCACCAAACTCAAATTTAAGCAACATAATGTTGTTGTGGAGGAAAGGTTGAATTTTGGAAATGGAAATATAATTAATTCATAGAAAAATTAAAGCTTGACAGTGGTCAATTACAGGAGAGTAGTCACTATACTAACAATTACCTAATACTTGTGATGGAATTACACTACCAATTGCTGTAATAATAATAATAATAATAAATAAGAAAGAAAATGATAAAATGATAAAATGTTGGAATTAAATTGACTGTTCCCATCACTTGTCTGTTATTTGTACAGCCACGTACGTAGAAGACAGTAAGAGAAGAGAGAGAAATGCATGCATGGTGATGTTTGGTGTGGATTCTGGACAGGCATTACTCTTCTTTATAGTAATTAGCAGAATGTTTGCTGGATTTGTTGAGCCAATTCTTCTGCACTCAGTTGGCATTCAATTCCAATCTATAAACACACAAACACATATCACCACTGTTTAATACACAACCTAAATTCAACTACTAAATATTCTACACATACGTCCAATCATATACCTGCATGCATCAATATTTCTCCAATTTAATAATTTAAATCAAAATATCACCAATTTTTATATTTGTCTTTTCGGCCATACTATCGGGGACAACTATGTCGGAATGGACCCTGCACTCCCCATCTATCCATTTCTTCTACATCTTACTATAAACAACTAACTAAGCACTAGATACCATGCAAGAAAAATATATTTATTTTAAGCAATCATTAAAAAGGAAATTTGTTTTTTCATTCGGTAGCTGTCACTTTACACTTCAATGTAAATTAAGACTGTGATAAAAACAAAATCGAGGACAATGATATTTTCATATCTAAAATTATATTATAAACTTAAATTTTAAAGTAATTTAAGGGTAGGTATCCAGCTGGCATCCAAAGAACAAGGTACTGTTGAAACTACATTTTACATAAAAAAAGGCTTCACCATTTCCTCCTCATGTGACAAGGTACTGTTGAAATTCATCATTGTCAGTCTTCTTTTTCATTTTCAATTTTGAATTCCATTTCCATAACACAAATCCTTAATCAAGGATGTTCATATATATATGTGGTGGTTTACGTCTTTAACGTACGAACTTCATTATTAAATCAAGGAATGTTAGCTATGAACAGAGCAAAGGGTTATGCATTGAAGAAATAATAAGAAGATTATTAGCCATTAATTTTTGTGTTGGAATTCGAAGTGTACCTTGATGGTGAATGAGTTTAACATGGTATCATCAGCAGCACAGTTAATGTTGACATGGAGGATTTCTAGTGCGAGATCTTCGAGCGCTGTGATTATCTTCAGAGCCTGTCCGGGAATTCGTTGAGACACCGTTTTGAGAAGAACGTGGGGCCCTGAAAACTTGACCTCCACATCAGCAGTGGCGGATTTGGAGTTCGCAACAAGCTCGTTGATGTTGTCGTTGATGGAGGAATTAGCAGAAGAAGTGGGAGAAGGGTCCAGAGAGTTGGACATGGTTGGTGAAATCATGTTGTTGTACCCTTGCTGCAACCTTGGCCTGTAAGGACTTCCTGGTTGTGGAGTTCTTGGGCTAATGGGCAGGTTTAGTCTCGGGCTCAGAGGTGGTTTCCGAGGACTCAGAGGTGAGGGCCTTGGGCTTGAAACAAGCCTAGGGCTTAACACTTCACTGTAAACTTTCCTTTGTTTCTTGGCCTCCAGGGCTTGGAGCACCTGCTGCAACTCGTTGATGTAATCAACCACACCTCCGATTATTGATGCTTGATCTCCCTAAACCATAAATCATTGAGAATAATTTAATAAATTCATACTTTATACAAATAAGTATGTAATTAAAAGTCAACTAATTCAAGAAATGCAAGGTGCACTTAATTTAATCTGTGAAGAACACACACTTTACACTGTTATACGAAACCAGTAACCATATATATTTGAAGTTAGGTTTATGTGAGATAAAAGCAACTTTAGACAAATAATGAATACCCTTAATTTTCAATCATCTCGCTTAAACGATGAAACGAAATTTTGTTTTAAATTTAAACCCTCAAGGCAAGCTATACGCCAAAAAGGACAACTCACGTGCAACTCTGTACCAATGTGCCAAAAAAACTCACATGAGAGAGCTTTTAATGTTGCTCTCCGTTAAATACTTAGAGTTTTATTTCAGAAATCTGTAGTAACCTTTAAATAAATATTCATTACGCATAAGTGAGAAAAAATGAACTATAATTAAACAACAACACTAAAAACATTTCAAGATAAAACATAAGAGCTAAAGAGATGTAAAAGAAAGTGAAGATAAATAAATAAAATGAAGACGTACCCGTTTGACATAAAAGCAAGGCATAAGCGACCTCAAGACGGACAAGTGTTCGTTCATTTGCTTTCTCCGGTTGCGTTCAACGGTGATGTGAGACATCCTTTGTTGTCCATCTGGGTTTGCTTCCTCTGACGTGGTGGGAGTAAGCTTCTGTCTCTTGGTTTTTGATGAGGTTTCAAACTCAGTTTCGGAATAGTCTTGTGGAGCACTTGAGGAGGTAGACTTTTGGGACACCAATCTTGAGACATCCTCGTTCTCTTTGGAGACAGCAACAGCTTCTTGGTTAATGGGAGGGAAATGGGTTAAGTCGGATTCTAGGCTCTCCAAAATGGCGAAGAGATCGTCCCCACCAAAGTGGTCGCTTCCAAACTCTTTGTCGTCGAAAATATCACATAAGTTGTCGTCCATGTTGGAGGGTTTTGGAGTGGGTGGACTCCGGGAAACCTGCGACTGAAGTGCCGGAAAATTGTCGTTGAGTGGGAAAGAGAATGAGAAAGGGACACAGAAAATGAGGTTTGTCAAGATCAAGAAAAAGGGTAGCGGAGAGTGGAGAGTGAAAAGGAGTAAATATATGAGTGGGGTGTTGATGTGATAGAGACTAAACGATCGCCATCAACTACTACTGCTGATTGATGTTATGGCCCCTTTTTGAAAAGATGTGGTTTAAACCGTTAGATGCCTAGGGATCGATACTATCTCACGGGCTGAAGCGAAAGCAGAACAGAAACAGCAGTATCAGAGAGTGTGCCAGTATTCAAAACTGAAAGACGAGTTTTGAGAAGGGAGCTTGAGAGAATGGAGAATAACTTGCATGTATTCTAAAGTACATAGCAATGATAAAGGTGTAAAACAAAGTGATGCTGCTATAGTTGTTGGTTTTGGAAAAGTGTTAATATAATGCAAGTTTTAGATAGTTATTTGGGTCTTACAAGCAGTTTGAGTTGATGTTATGAGCATATATATGGCGAATGAGAGTGTGGTTTTTACTATTAAGGACAGGAGAGAGGGGTGAAGGATCGCTGCGCATCCACGTTACAATTCCCACTCATAAATACCTCTGCTCTCCTTCATTAATATGTCACTGAAATGTTTTAAAATTTGGGAAGGAACAGTGAATTATTTAAACTTGAATTGATGTCCATTAAATTTGTGGATGCTTTTTGTAATGAAGTTCAACACCATTTTGCAGGTAAGTACTGTGATTTCTCAGCGTTTTATGAATGTCATTTGCATTAAAAATACCGTTGTTTCTGTGTGATATGGATAGTGCCACTGCTTTACTACTGTGTACTGTTCTCAATAAAAACACATCGATAAAGGAGAATTAATTAATTCCGCGTCTGGCTACATAAATATAATGCTATGCTAACATAAATATTCTATATTTTTTATAAGAAAATCCTTACAAACAACTATAATCTTTATCAAAACTGATAAAAATAAAAATAAAAATCCTAGATTATGATAGTTAGTCGCAGTAATTTGCACTTTCCGCCCTTAATTTTGACTTTCATCTAGGATTCTTTTTTTTTTGTGTGTGTGTGTGTGTGTTTTTATTCAAATTGAACTTCTTTTTAGTGAGTTGTGTACTGAGATAGGCTTTTGGAACTTATCATTGAAGATTTATTAATCATATGAAAATTATCTTTTTTTAGGAGATGTATTTTAATTATTTGTATGCAAATTTTTTTGTTAAGTTATTGCTGTATCTGAATAATATATTGGAAATAGTTTAATTTTGGAGCATTATTTCTTTAGTTTTACGTAACTAATTTACTTAACAATGATGAATCGAATACAGTTGACGTTAGACAGGTGAACAATTTGTTTGATTTAATAATTTAATGTTCTAAAAAACTCTGGTAATCTTTGTATTATTTAGTTTGATTATATGTCCAACTTAAGTAAACCTTGTTAGATTACTAGTTTTTGTCCATATTTGTAGGATGTTGAAGCCTTTAAGAAATGTTTATATTTGTATTGGAGTTTTGCTTTATAAATTATTCGTGATATTATCATACTAGTAGTTTTTGCTTAAGATGGTATTGAATATTTTAATAAAGGATTGTCATGAATCTTGAAATGATAAGATTTTATCTTCATATGAATAATTCAACTTAACATCTGAGTTCGTTGTAATGTATAAAATATTTGAATTGGTTATAATGTTGGTAGAAGTTAAGTTTAGCTTCCTTTTAATATTGTAAAGTGTTGAATTTAAGAGCTTGCTAAGTATTATAAAAAATATTTAGTTTGATATTTCTAAACTTGAAAAATGAATGAGTTAATTTGTCATTAAATCTCGTATAAGGTAATTGTTAGATTATGTGATATAGTATATAAGGGGACGTTCACTTATATTTAAATATAGTTTCTTACGTAATGAAATTTTACTTTCAATATATTGTACGCTTACACTTAATATAACTTGATGTTATGATTCGATGCGTATAGAATAATTGGTTTCTTATACTTTTTATCATAACTAGATATTATTGCATGATGCATAATATGATAATTGGTGCTTGGAGTGACTCCAAACATGTAAAGTGAAGCTAAAATTGGTTGTAACATAAAGTCAAATAGGCTCCATAATTGTGTATTTTTATGAAATAAAGAAAATAGAAAAAGAAATGCAAGGGCGTGAAGCTCTTTATGGGGAAATGGAGTTGCAAGTATATAAATGTTTTTGAAGAGAAAAAGCGTTATTTGTGGAAACCCAAAAGTGGAGAATATTGAGCATGAATGAAATTGGCTTCTCACTGTCCTTCCGTGTTGCACGCTACTTTTTCTTTTCCACATATGCTTTCTATCTGAAAAAGCCTGCACATATATCGCTGAGACTTGGACTTGCACAACATCAAAAACCAGATCATTAATTTCCATTATACCATTATTTTTTCAAAAATGTCATCAATCACTCACCACTATTTATATAGAGAAATGATACATTGACATCCAAATTTGACCATTTTTGTTACCACCTGACCTGGCATAAGCTATTTCATTAAAAAAAAGAGATTTAAGTTGAAAAACTAAATGACAGTGGTGGTGAAGCGGTTGGGAACGCACTCGCGCGTGTAGTCACTTACCACTCATCACACTCCGCTAAAATTATTTTTGTTTTCGAAAAACTATCTCCTCCACCGCTCCACCACTTCCCCAAAGCTGCCCACAAACCCTCCCCCACCACTCGCCACTCATCACAGAACACTCAACCTCTTCCGCACAGAACCCTTCCTGCACACACACACACCTCTGCTCGACCTCTTCCCGAAACCGCCGCCCCACAAAACCCTTCCCGCACACACACACCTCTGTTCTACGTGTTCTTGAAACCGCGCCACAAAACCCAAAACCCCTCTTCAGAAACCCTAACCCACGACACATATTCTGCACAAATCAAAATTCATAGATTTTGGAATTGCAAAACAACACACAATTCTACCACTTGCAAAAAGGTTGGACCCCAACAATGCACACCAAAACCAGATCCCATCCCACTTCTTCTAAACCAGGTCTAAGTTCATTTGGGGAAAGACTAGCTTGCAACAATTTTAAATTTATCTTGCAACTCAAGAGCAATTAAGATGTAACCCACCAAAGAGCTTTTGCAAAAATTATAATTCACAAATTTTGGAACTACATAACAACACACAATTTTCCCACTTACAAAAAGGTTGGACACCAACAGTGCACACCAAGACCAGACCCCATCCCACTTCTTCTAAACCAGGTGTAAGTTCATTTGGGGAAAGACTAGCCTGCAACAATTTAAAATTTATTTTGCAACTCAAGAGCATTTAAGATGTAACCCACAAAAGAGCTTTTGCACAAATTATAATTCACAAATTTTGGAACTACATAACAACACACAATTTTCCCACTTACTAAAATGTTGGACCCCAACAGTGCACACCAAGACCAGACCCCATCCTACTTCTTGTAAACCAGTTGTAAGTTCATTTGGGGAAAGACTACCATGCAACAATTTTAAATTTATCTTGTAACCAAACAACAATTAAGGTGTAACCCACCAAAGAGCATTTGCACAAATTACAATTCGCAGATTTTGGAATTACATAACAACAATTTTCCCACTTACTAAAAGGTTGGACCCCAACAGTGCACAACAAGACCAGACCTCATCCCACTTCTTGTAAACCAGTTGTAAGTTCATTTGGGAAAAAACTAACCTGCTACAATTTTATATTTATCCTGCAACCCAAGAGCAAT
>Ga0209389_1002682_pt1 | contig 13811 bp, 12 predicted proteins | sample CowpearedBW_FD_187526 | JGI IMG/M metagenome (GOLD analysis project Ga0209389, IMG submission 187526) | Root nodule microbial communities of legume samples collected from California, USA - Cow pea red BW (SPAdes) (version 2) | ecosystem: Host-associated > Plants > Roots > Nodule | place: USA... | reverse complement strand
ATCGACCTTGGTCCACAATGACTTTGTCCATGTACCTACAAGAAGACAGTTAGGTATAATATTAAAAGGTACCAATTCCTTGCTTTAAATATGAAATACAATAAAAAAATCTTACATGCACCATAGTTGTATGTAGGGATGTCAACGGGGCGGGTAGGGTACGGGTAGTAGCTCCCCCGTACCCTACCCGCTGAATAAATATTCGCCCCGTACCCGTATCCATATCCGTTGGGTATCCGTTATGCGGGTATCCATCTATTTTTTTCATATCCGCGGGTATCCACGGGTACTCGCGGGTATTTACAAAAATATTTTAAAAAATAAATATTTAACCATAATTAGTGCTTGGATCAAGAAGTTTCTTTTCTCCGATTGATTCTTGAAAAAAAACAAATAAAAAATCACAATCAATTTATATTGTAGTTTATTTTTGAATAAAATATTAAAGAAATTACTAACTTCATCAATGTCCACCCTTGCAACATTTTTAAAGTTTCATGTTGTCCAATTTTAATCTAGAAGATCCTGAAAACATAAGAAGTTCATTAAAAATTTCTAACAATCACTTAATTAAAATATCTAAGTAAAAGTATTAATTTCATTACCTTCCATGTTGGTCCATAACCAGTCTTGGAGACACATCAATGCCTCCACAGTATCTGAAAGTAATTTATTCTGTTGGTTGTGGGGTAAGAATCTGACCACCATTATTGAATGAAGACTCATAATGTTTTTTACTAATATATATATATATATATATATAAGGGTATTTTTCTGAGTTAAAGTTTAGCGGGTACGGGTATCCACGGGTACGGATACTATGATACCCATACCCACCCCGTTAACATACGGGTATCAAAAATACCCGTACCCGCGGGTAGCGGGTATCCATTTTTAATATCCGTTTCCTACCCGTTGCGGGTTTTATCCACGGATACCCGCGGGTACGGATTTTTTTGACATCCCTAGTTGTATGACTAAAATATTTAACATCTTATCTCCTGTAATGATCTCTAGTGCATCATTCAGGTTAATGTACAATGAGACATGACAATGGAGGCCAAATACTCTTAACTCCCACTCTAGCTTTACCGGTCCTCTTTTTAACTTGTGTAATTTCAAAAGCAGCTCTCCTAGAGGATCATCTTCTGCTTATGCTATTTCATCATCTTCACGTATAACACGTGGACGTTGGACCGACTGTTTTTCAGGACGAGTGGACTGAAATAAAGATTTAGAAAAGTTTGACGTTTTAAGTTTTATAAATTGTAAGATTGAACTAATAAAAACATGATGTCATAATACCTTTGGTGGGCTAAAGTATGACATGATCAATGCTTTAGGCTAAGCAATAAATGTGCCTAAAGCCTCCCCAACAAATTGGATTTCTGAAGTTGGCACAGGCGCTTGAGCATGGGGATCTCAAACTTCATCAATCATCACACGCGCATACTGGGGCAATAGAGGAACACCATGGATAGTCTCCCCACCCTAAAGTTGTCGTCCTATGGCCACTACGCGCGGGGGGTCTTCATCAACCAATAGCTCATACTGACTTGTGTAGTCAGTATGATCTACACTAGAGCATGAGCCTTTTGTACTCACACATTGTCCTATTGAAGCTTGAGTGGGATATTCCATGTTTTGTTGCTGCATCGACTGAAGCTTTTCTTCAAGTGTTCTTTGTATTTGTTGTTGTTGTTGAAGTTGTTTCATAAAACGTTGCTCCATAATTCCTATGCGTTGGTTGAATCTTTCCTCCATTTGTTGCTCCATCTTCCTCAAGGCCTCTTAACTCAACGATTCATTACTTCTTTGTGGAGGACCAAAGTAATCTCGAAGACCAATGGCACCTCCAACACTACGCACACGTCCTGGGTGCTCTGGCCTCCCAATTGCCGTTGTGAATATATTGTCCTGACCATGGCCAACAAACGAACCCTGTGTCTCTAGCTCAATTAATTCATCCTGCACCACAAAAGAAAGTTTAATCAAAAGTAGAAACATATGAATTATGATAGTCAAATAAGGTTTGTACTTACTATTTTTTGAGATATGATTTGAGCTGATTGTGATGTCATTTGTCCATCGGACTTAGTCCGAGCAGCCTTCCACATATCGTACCTAGGAATTGCATCCATTAGGTCAGGGGACTCAAGTCCCAGAGACTATGCACGAGACTTTTTCAATTTTTTCTCCAATAATGCATAGCCACCTCGAGAGAGTACGTGTGGTGTATCATTAAGCCTTTGTCTTTGTTGGGCTGCTGTCCTTTTTTCCTGTCACACATAACATTATTTAATAGTTTTAATACACAAATGTATGAGTAGTGTCACTATAAACAAATTTAACAAACAAACCTGCCAGTCTCCAAACTTTCTACATGCACGAAATTGCATCCACTCCTCCTCAAAGATTTTGTACTTAGCACAAGGAATGTCATGTTGTCTGTCTCCAAACACATATAGACGTGTTAGCCTTGCCTTGAAGTCCCTCCATCTAGTGGCTATGTGAGATAAAAATTTCTTTCTAATTCACTCAGTGTTCGGAGTAATCTCAAATTTGTGCTATTTAAAACATAAAATATGTTATGTTAACAGTAACATAAAAAATACTATAGTTGGTTTAACTAAACATACCACAAGATCCTGCCATAGGAGGTTCTTCTCAACCTCCGCGACGTCATCCCAACATGCAATTGCAATAGAAACTTTCGTTTTGGCCAACATTATTATGTAGCTACGATACTTTTTTTCCCAAGGGCCACTGGGTTCACCCGATCGAGGATCAATGTGGACCGACATCCTCTCTCGTCGGTTTGTGACATCCGGCAATCGAGTAACAGATCTACCAGGTCCCTTGTGGTCTGATCCAGAGCTTGTCATACCTGAAACATATCATTAGGAATACTCAATTAACCTCTATTATATTAAAACAACAAGAAAAATAAAAAATTGTAAATGTGACAATATTATTAAATAAACACCTATCAAGAAATTGTGTTCTCCCATATTCCTTCATTGTGATCACTTCGAATAGTATGGATGTCATCAGTTATATCATCAACTTTGTCTTGAATGGTTCTTGATGAGAAAGACGTTGTCTCAAGTATGTCTAGACAATCTTCATCATCATTGACGTGCATGTTTCTTCCTTCTAATACAACTGACAAATTTTGATTGGTTGGATCAATGACATAAAATATTTATCTTGCTTGACTAGCCATAATAAATGGTTCATTTGTATCACTCATCTTGTTAAGATCCACCAAAGTGAAGCCAAAGTCATTTGTCCCAACACCCAAATTACTATCAACCCATTTACACTTGAAAACTGGCATTCTAAAAGTCACATAGTCAACTTCCCATATTTCGTGTATTATTCCAAAGTAACTCATGGATGCTGTAATTGGATTCTTGTCCTTAGAACTGGCAAAATGTACAGATTCAACTTGAAGTGTAACCCCATTATTTTGAACTATGTTTGCTACTTAAGTTCCCATAAAGATTCATACCATCTATAGCAAGTCCAAGTCTTAAGTTTCTTGGCTCAACACCAAATTCTGGAAATGTTTCATCAATCTTCTTCCATTGTGGAGAATCAACTTGGTGTCGAAGAAGATTATCACACCTTCTTCCATCAATGTGCCATTTCAGGTTTTTTGCATCTTCTTTAATGGAAAATAGTCGTTTGAATCTAGGTAGTATAGGAAGGTACCACATCACCTTAGTAGGTGGACCATCTTTGTCTTCATCGCCACTATTTCCATGACTTTTCTTTTTAAACTGCGATAAACCACATGTTGGACACGCCTTCAGTGAAGCAAACTCGTCTCTGTATAAAACACAATCATTTGGGCATGCATGTATCTTTTGATATTCCAAACCCATTGGACATAAAACTTTCTTCGCTTCGTAATTACGGATAGGTAACGTGTTATTTTCTGGAAGCATCTCCTTTAACAACTCCAACAATTCTGTGAAACTTGTATCCGTCCATCCATGCCTTGCTTTTAAACTGAATAATTTCAAAGTTGCTGACAGTCGCGTAAAGTTAGTGCATCCTGGGTACAATTGTTCCTCTGAATCGGACTTAAGAGAATCATATAAATGAACTTTTCCAAAATTCTCCTCCCCAACATCACGTACCATATCTTCTAAATGATCATTCATCCAGTCATCTACATAATCTGTTCCTCGTGACGTCGTAGGCTTGTCTAATACTTCTCCATGCCAAGTCCAAAGTGTATAACTTCTCATTATACCAAAGATGAATAGATGATCACGCATTGTTCCCAAGTCATGACGTATTTGATTAAGACAACGAACACAAGGACAAAAATATGTCCCGTTACTTGAGATTGCGTGTTCTTGAACATCTTGCAAAAACTCAAAAACCCCCTTTTCATACGATTCACTGATGCGACGCTCATTCATCCAGCTTCGATCCATACTATGTTCATAAAAAACTCAATCAATCTCAAACTTTTAACTCTCACAAGGTGAGACCGTACCCATTCGAAAAAATTATTTTTCATAATTTGCTAACACGTATACAAAGAATTCAAACATCATAAACTTCACAAAATTTCGACATCATTTCGCATTGGTCTCTGAAGTACACGAAATGAAAGTGATCGGTCATGATCACAATCAAGTATGCATTCAAAGAACAACACAAATTAGCCTCAATCGAAATTTTATGAAATTTATGCATAAACCTCAATGTACACATTGTAGCAAATTATGAAAAATAATTTTTTCAAACCGCCTAATTGGACAATTCAAGATTTAATACAAACGATTAAAAATTTAATCATTTGTACTAAATCTCAAACATGAACTAAGTTTCGCTCACTGTATACTATTAGTATAATAAATCTACATATATAAAATAACACTGCAAAAATAATATTAAAAAATAAAATGTAATTAGAATTATTTAAACATGCATATATCTAATAATAAATATAATTTTATTTAGTAATTTTACAAATATTATTATAAAATTTTAAATAAAAAAAGAAACAGGCCAAAAAAATTAACAAAAAAAAAAGTCTAAGACTAAAACTATAATGACAATTATAAAAAATACAAGCAATTATATACATACAACGAACAATTATATACATACAATGAAAAACTAACCTCTTCTAATTGAAAGACGAACTTTGAGAGGGAGTCTAGGGTCTCCGCACACTGTTGGCCAAATGGGAACGAAGAGCAAGTGGGACGAATCTCAAAACGCTACAAATGGGGATGAAAACGTAAAATAATCGGTTCAAAACGCGTAAAATCAACCCATAGTCAAATCCCAACAAGTTTGATGGCGAAAAACTTTCGAAACTCACCTAGAGGAGGTCAGAAATGGGGTTGCCGACAAAAAATCTCGCGGAAACAATGAACAGCGTTAGGTTTCTGCGTTTTGCACAGAGATAAACAAAACTTAACGTCTGTGTTGTGGTGATCCGACGTTAAGTGACGTCAGGGGTTGGGTAGTCCGACGTTAAAGGACGTCTAGCGTGAGGGGGTCTGACGTCCTTTTTTTAAATGACGTCGGAGTTTTTTTAAACGGAAGTTAAGTGACGTTTAACCTGGAGCGGGCAAACGTTAAAAAAGTCCCATTTTTTACAAAAATGCCACCAATCATTTTTAACGTTGGGCTTTTTTTAGGCAGACGTTATTGGGGTGACGTTATAAGGCTTTTTTGTGTTAGTGAGCACATCCTGAATTTGAAACAAAGCTTCAATTTATTAAAAATCTTAAGAATTTATTACAGGTTTAAATACTATTTTGGTCCCTGTATTTGTTCAGTTTGGTTTTCTTTTTTGCGCGTTCAATTTGGTCCTGATTTACTAAATTATGTCCAATTTTGTCCTTTTTGTTGATACCGTTTAAATTGATAATGACAGAGTGTACACGCTGACAATGTTAACATGACGTGGCACTGTTCACATTATGACTGATTATGTTTTGTTCAAATAAGTCCCTATTTTAGTTAAATTTTTTCAATTTAGTCTCACCTTCCATTTCATGACTCTTCACCACTATCACCACCACCACTGTTTCTACCACCACCACCACCACCACACTAAAATCACTACAACCACCAAACTAAACCCACAACCACACTACTAAAATTTTAATTTTTAACGTCAGTTAAATATATGGTTTAGTGGCGGTTAAAACCGCCACTATTTTTTTTACCATCAGTTAATGCACCGACTTAGAATTTGGCGCCACAATAGTATTTTAACGTCGGTTTATTCAATCGCCGGAATGACCATCACTATTGTCTTTAGCATCCGTTTTAACCGCCTTTAAATTTATTTAAAAATTTTCTCTAATATTTAGCGACGGTCACAACTGGCTCTAAATTAATTTAAAAAAAATTATATTTAATATTTGGCGGCGGTTACAACCGCCAGTAAAATTATGAATTTTTAAAATAAAAAAATATAAAAAACTTAAAAATTAACTGGAAAGAAATAAAAAAAGGTATCCAAATATATATAATTCTTTAAATGTAAAATAAAAATGGGTGACCCATGTTTATCTTTCATATAGATGATGAACATATATAGATGATGAACAGGGGTGGGTCACACAAGTCTAATCCAAACCTATGAGAGAGAACGCCAATTATTTATTGGTGGAAGCTTAGCTTTAGTGGAATATAATTTGACCAAGGAAGAAGGTGCTGCATTTGGTACCCCAAAACTTCTAGTACTCCAATAAAAGTTCGCGTTTTGGTATATGTGCAAGCATTATAATGTAGATATCATGAAAAAATGAAAAATTTAAATGACACCCTTTTTCAGGTTATTGCACAATCACATTGTTTACATATTTCCATTCTTTCTATTCTATTTGACTTGATACACCTGCTGTAACTGGGAAGCACATTAGATATACTAAATATGGATAATAACATACTGAATAAAGACAAACAAAAATGAAATCACTATTAATTCAAGTCTTGACATCTAATGAAAATCTACATTTATATTGTGCCGAATTTAATCAAATTATACACAACTTCAGTACACAAGATGTGGTTCAAACTCGGCCAAATCTATAGACCCTGATTCAATTGGTGGCATTAAATATGCAGCCAAAATTTCAAGTCCTTCACCAACTGTATGTCATCACTCTCACCAATAGCAAAAATCTTTTGGTTTATCTCCACCATCCTGTCCAACTTCCTCTTGAATTCTGGGTTTTCAACATCAAGAATAGTTGGGAAAACAATGGTTTATCTCCATTATTTTCATCTTATCATACCATGTTACTAAATTCATATTGGGACTGAATAGAAAGAAATTGTCATAGTAACAAAGAGTACTGGAAGGTGAAACAAGAGCAATAGTGATCTTAACACGTATGCAGACAAAAGTTAACCTCAATGATGACATGCATGTCAAACTCATTTGTGTTAAGTCCAATGCCTTCATAGAAAGTTGTATGTTGGCAATCATTAAGATAATAGTGACATAAACCTGCAAGACAATTTGAAAATAAGTTTTAAGCAAGTGAAGAAGCATAATGACCACAATCTTATAAAAAAAGACATTCAAATATGATAACAAGTTTCGTTGACACATACATTACCATTTAAGGTGTGTAGGATTCTGTATACCAACTTTCACTTGTAATCTCTACTATATTCTTGTGCTGCCTTGAGATGTCTGTAAATGGTTATGTATCTTCAGTACCCAATTTTCTCTAACAAGTATGTAGCATAAAAGATAAATTTAGGCTTGAAAAACGTGTATTTTCTAGCTTTGGTCAAGAAACTCAAGTCTTGAGCCAAACTGAAATCACATAAACCCTTGTTCAAAAACCTGCCCATAATGAAAATGAGGCCATGCACAATTACAAACAAGACATCAAATAGAAAATGAAAGGACAATTAAGAGATAAAGGCCAAAAATGTGGTCGTACCCAACATGTCTGGCTTCATCCCTGGACATCAGAGAAAAAATCTCAGCCACCATAGGGTTGGTTTTTTTGTAACATCAACATCGCAAGCAATAAATCAGTTCAAGAATGAGAGACCAAAATTGCATAATGACCATAATTTTTTTTCTCAATATGAAGTAGCTACATTAATGATCAAAATATGGTTTTACTTACGCCAATAACCATCTGATCTATCTCACATATATCAATATGTGCTACAGAGTTGTGGCGGGATACTTCCCTAAGTATTCCACCATCTCCACCACAAACTATTAAAACTTGAATGAACATAAAAAGTCATTACACGATTATGAAAACAGATAGAAAGAGAAAAAGAAAAACATGAAAAAGTAGAGTAAATTCAATAAATCATATTTTTTAATATATATCAACACTTTCTCAAGACAAATGAGAGGATAAAAAAAAGGAACAATAATCACAACAAGGCTATCAAGATTATAATGTTATTGTTAGACATTCATGATATGCTCAGAACCATAATCATTAGATCAAATGACTTTACGATTTAGGGGATGGAATTGAATAGAGGGGGAGATGACCAATCATCTCCTGATAAGCACACTCATCCTTTTTAGTTAATTGAACAATTCCATCAAGTATTGTCCCGTATGTTGATGACTGCAAAAATAATTGGATTAGTATTGATCCCTCCAATGTAAAATTTGGTCAAACAATAGGAGATTAATATGCTATACAAACATGACTAACTTGTACCGAAGTTTGAAATTCATTGATTCAGGTCCATAAACAAACCTAATTCTACGCTTTCTTCTCGTTACAGGCCCAACTAAACACCTACCAACTTGCATTCAAGGAAAGTCACAGATTACGAAAAAAAGGAAATGAAACCATGAATTAGTACTAACAATAAATGATTTATCACCAGAACATAAACATTGAAGTTACGGTTAACAAAATTGAAGTGAAGATTAGGGTTTATAACACTCAAAACAACCAATGGGGAGAAGAAAAAAAACTAACATTAAAAGGAAAAACACTTACGAAAGGATTTCCACGGAGAAGAAGATGACTATGGAGAAAACAGAAGACAACTTCAAGAGAGAAGAGAAAACTTCGACCGAAATAAGAGAATGAGGTATTCTATGATAATCACACGGAGAAAATGATCTCCCATTGTATTGTAAATGAAAGGGAAGCATTGTATTGTAAATGAAAGGGAAGCAAAACAACTTGCGATGAGAAGGAAACTAAGCACGGGAAGAAAAAAAAAAGTTAAACAGAACAAATTAAGTTCAAATTTACCGTCAGTTTTAAACTGCCATAAATATAATGTAAATTTACTATTTTTAACAACATAATGTCAGTTTAATAAAATTGACGGGATATACCTGCCACTATCAAATATTTCTCTACTAGTGCCACCATCATCACAACCACTCTGCAACTACCAACATAACCACACTTGTAAGTGATGTTTTCCACTATAGGTGTGCGTTATCTTTGTGATTCTTGTTATAGAAAATTATGGAGAAATATGGTTGTTGTGATTGCAATTACAGTCCAAAAACCTTGACGTGGTGGTGGTGGTGGTGGTTTTAGTTTGGTGGTGGTGATGGTGGTAGCGACAATGGTGGTGGTGGTGGTGGTAGTGGTGAAGGATCATTAAATGGAAGATGAGGCTAAATTGAACAAATTTAACTAAAATAGGGACTAAATTGAACAAATTTAACTAAAATAGGGACCTATTTAAACAAAACACAACTAGTCATAATTTGAGCAGTGTCACGTCATGTCAATAGTTCCAGCGTGTACACTCTGTCGTTATAAATTTAAACAACGTCAACGAAAAGGATGTAATTGAACATAATTTAGCAAATCAAGGACCAAATTGAACGCGCAAAAAAAGGGTCTAAATTAAACAAAATGGACCAAAACAGAGACCAAAATAGTATTTAAACCTTTATTATACTAAATTTCTTTTCAAACAATATAAAAGCTAAAGAATAGTGTGGTTGATCTATCCAACTAATAAGAAGTAGGTTTATTGCATTGATTGGATTAATGTTAGTAGTTTCGAGCAAGATTTAAGATAATTTATAGCTAATAAGGATAGGTGATGTTGAGGAGATGAAGGGATAGGAAATAAATGTCATAATAAGGTAGTTTTCAAAGGGGGAAGGCAAAGAGGTTAGAGGAAAAAGGTTAAAAGTGGATTTGAAATGAGAAAAAGGGGAGAACACACTGAATGCTTATGGCTAATCCGTCTTAGTACTTTTTTACTATAACATTTTGGTGTCTACCGTGGGATAGGTAAAATTTCTCTTGTACCACAAATATAAAGAATAAAATGACCACCAGGTTGAAAGATGATCGAGAGGGAATAATCGAGTACTCCAACAGTTAAGCGATTGACGGAGATGATCAAAGACTTCACGAGGTAGAATTAGGTGGTAGGATGAAACATCCATGCTCTCTATTGTCACGTGCCTCTGATTTATGCTCTGTCTCGTTGTCCTAAAAGCATGCCTACCACCGACTATAGACCCTAAAATGCTTCAGTTCAAGTCTCAATGATAAAAGACATGCCAAGTTTAGCATCGCATGACATCATTTCGTTGATGGGTTTGTAGCAACATAACTCTATTTATCGCAAAGAAAGTTGTGAAGAGGAGGCAGAAAGCTCGGATAAATATGGCATTATATTATTATGTCACCCAAGTAATCTAGATCAAACCCTTGTAGGGTAACTGGTAAATCGTTACAAAAATGGATCCACTCTTATCTAATTTTCACAAGATAAGTCATGCTATTATTGTATAACTATTTCTCCCTATAGAGATCGATTAAATATATATCCAGCCATTTAATATTTATTGTGAAAAAGGCATAGGATTTTATTGTAACCTATCATATCTATGAAGTAATCACATATTTTCATGTAATCAACTCAGATAGCCATCGTGTAATAAAATTCAAACATTAATCAAAAGCAATGCACATGTGGACGAGTATTGATTCTAGTCACTGATGATCTACTTGTTGGTTGAGCAACCAGACTTCAAACCAATTTCGTCAAGCAACCAGTCTCCCAAATGACGATCTACATATTGGTTAAGCAACCAGACTCCTAACCAATTTGGTCAAGCAACCAATCTCCCAAAAAATAAAAAAGGTTGAGCATATGTCTCCCAAATTTGATCAAATGGTTGAGCTTAAAGACTCCCAGAATCTGATCAAATGGTTAAGCTTAAAGACTCCCAAACTCCGATCAATCGTTGAACTTAAAGACTCCAAAAATCCAATCGAATGGTTGAGCTTAAGACTCCCAAAATTTGATCAAATGGTTGGGCTTAAAGACTCCCAAAATTCAATGAAATGGTTGAGCTTAAAGACTCCAAAAAATTCGAGCAAAATGGTTGAGCTTAAAATCTCCCAAAATTTGATCAAAATGGTTGAGCTTAAAGTCTCCCAAAAATCCGAGCAAAATGGTTGAGCTTAAAGTCTCCTAAAAATTCGAGAAAAATGGTTGTGCTTAAAGCCTCCCAAAAATACGAGAAAAATGGTTGATCTTAAAGTCTCCAAAAAAATCCGAGTAAAATGGCTGAGCTTAAAGTCTCCCAAAATCCTATAAAATGATTGAGTTTAAAGTATCCCAAAAATCCGAGCAAAATGATTTAGCTTAAAGTCTTCCAAAATTTGATCAAAATGGTTAAGCTTAAGGTCTCCAAAAAATCGAACAAAATGGTTGAGTCTAAAGTCTCTCAAGAATCCACCAAAGTGATTTGAGTGAGGTTTGAGTTTATAATTATTCAAGATGCGGTTCAAAAATGAAAAAGATGAGATGTGAATCGTACAAGTGTTTCTCCTAGAAAGTCACGGTTAAATACATTCAAGTTGTTCGAAGTCAATTTTAAGCAAGGAACAATCAAATACCGAATCACGAAAATTGGAACATTTAGTTTAATTCAATAACTTTGGTCTCCAAAAGCCTAAAGCTAAGGCTAAAGGGGCTATTGGTGTTAGACCCAATGCCGATTAAGGTAATAAGGCCAATGTCGACTGCGTCAATAATTGATTTTGGTTCGAAGAACTATCAAGTTTCACAATTCTTAAAGCTAAGGCTTAAGGGCTATGTGGTGATAAACCTAATGGCCAATATGTCCACCTAATTGGAAATAGGTCAATCACATTGAATGAGATTAATGTTAGTAGTTGAAGTAAGGTTTAAGACAATTTATGGCTAATAATGATAGGTGACATTGATAAGCCGAAGAAGGGATGGGGAAATAAATGTCATAATAATAAGGTAGTTTTAAAAGGGAGAAGGCAAAAATGTTAGAGGAAAATGATAAAAGGAGATTTGGAACGAGAGAAAGGGGAGAACACACTCAGTGTTTCTGGCTAATCAATCTTAATACTTTTTTACTAGAAAAAAAAATAAAAAATGATTCTATTAAATAAATAATATTTTGTTTCATTATGTCTGGGATTATAAAATATTTTGCTGAGAAAATAAGTTTAAGACTGTGAGAAGAAATAAGTTTGGATATTGAAATCAGATTATAGGTAAAATTAGTTATGAGCAGTACATTAGTCAAGATTAAGTTGATATTAAGTTTTACAATTTCCCACATGAGTGGTACTAACATGTTTACTATTAGGCACTCCGACAACAATAAGATGAAGGTTTAAAAGGAAGGGTGAAATAGGTATGACTTCAACTTCTTCACTAACAAATATTAACAACATTCCCGATAAAAAAAAAACAATAATAAGAACAATAAATTTATAGAAATAAAATTGTCAAAAAGCACAATAAATTATTAATCATTAAGAGTGTGACTATAGATTTACTCCACGAATAATAATTGTTATCATAAAAAGATTAGGAAAAATAATACAGGTTGTTAGATTTTCACTAGGATGCATGTACAAACAACCATGAATAAAAGATGCTTGCTGAAATTCTTCTTCCATAAATACAAAAGAAAACAACAAGAAAGAATAAGAAGAAGGAAAGAAGAACAAGATAGTATAAAGGAAGAAAAATAAAGTATTATTAGTCGAATGTGTATGCATAAAGAGAAGAAGATAATAAATACACAAATGAAAACTAAAACTGATAAAATGATAAATATATCCATTATTATTTTTCTGTTGAGGAATGTGAAAAGAATGTGTTTCGTATACTTACATGTTATGAAGAGAAGAAATTGATATTTTGTTACAAAGAGATTAAATAAGTTATCATGGGAAGGGAGAGAAAAAATATTATGTGCAATGTTTGGAATCTATAAATTAATTTATTTATTATTTATTATTTGTTTGTTATTATGTGCAATGTTTGAAAAAAACATTTTGTTTATTTATTGGTGGAGAGTAGAAAACGCGTTTGTGTGTGACTTTTCAGATTTGGTTAGGGTTGATGATTCATTGAATGTGAGGTATCAATGTTGCATTAAATGTAGAAGAATATGTTTGGGCCATTTCTGAGAAAAACAACGTTAAGCCACCACTTTAACAGAGACTCCAATGCCTGCACTGCCCATTCCCATAAATGTTTTCTAATTTATAGAATTTATTTTAATTTCTTAAAAACATAATTTACTTTTTATCTTTTACATTTTTTTCTTCCAGAAGTTAGTACAGTTAACTTACTCCCAATATATTTCAACTCTTACAAATTCAATTCAAAGCATATTTTTACTTCTTAAATGATATTTTTCTAAAACAAATTATTAACTTGATGGTAAAAAAATATGTATCCACAATGTTATAAAATTTGTTTTAAATACTAAATAAATTTCCTCAATAAATAAATAAATATATATATATATATATATATATATATAAATATATATAAGTATT
>Ga0209389_1002680_pt1 | contig 13818 bp, 9 predicted proteins | sample CowpearedBW_FD_187526 | JGI IMG/M metagenome (GOLD analysis project Ga0209389, IMG submission 187526) | Root nodule microbial communities of legume samples collected from California, USA - Cow pea red BW (SPAdes) (version 2) | ecosystem: Host-associated > Plants > Roots > Nodule | place: USA... | reverse complement strand
ATCTAGACTGTCATCCACAAGAAATTATCATCTTTTGTCTTGCTTTGCAAAATTTGTTCATACAAATCAGAACTGTTAGATGATTTGAGATCATCATATTTCTAATGTAACATGTGGTAGGTACAGGATTATAGAATACAATAATTTGTCCTGGACAAAACTACAGTTGAGAAACCTTTTGTTTACCTTCTTAGTTCCCTTTAGATAAAGTATAACAGTTGAGAAATTGAAGATTTTTCAGGTACTCAGTTACTACCCTTCTCAAATCCGCACGTGTATCCTTCGAGTGCCATGATGAGCCCCCCTTGGAGTGGAGGGCTTGTGACTTCCTCTGCAGATGGTAGGTTGCAGAACCAGCACCACCATCAAGTGCACTTGGTCGATAAACAAGAACTTTTTCTAGGATCTTCTCAGAAAGAAGGGAAGCAAGTGGCATTCCTACACGGTAACCATCCCTCCACAGGTGCACTCAGCAACCAAAACCTTCCCTTTCCGTCTCCTTCTGTGTGCCACACGCTTCTCAGGAGCAGCCCTTTATCAGAAAGTTGTGGAGCGAGAAGCAAAATGTTCTGTGAAAGCTTAACAACAACAAATTCGGTGCATGACACTCCTTGTGCTCTCTCTCTTCTGTCATCATCACACACGCACACACCTGGGAATGGTTTGAACCAAATGGTGCAGGCTCCGTCGATGTCCCTGATGCAGCCCTTAGCCCTGAGTCTGCAGGATAACAGCAACTTAGAGTCTGTGGAGCGAGTGTTGGTTCCCAATGGGAGTGACCACTGTTCCTCCATGTATAGCTTGGGTTCTGATGGATCCCACTGCAATGACGCCCCTCAACTGTTTCCCTTTCAATGGGAATAGAGCTTTTCATCGTAAGCCAACAACATTCATAATCACACTTTGTTTTTCATTCCTAATGAATTCTGATTTTTATCGTAAGCCAATCATTTCTGTGAATCATCCTTAAACGAAGGCACTGCCTATGAACAATCCTGCTATTTTTGTCTGTACCTTCACGGAAACAAAAACTAAACAATTTTAGATTCCATTCACTACACTATCTTTTAACTGTAAAAGCAAAATTTACATGTATACCTTTTAACGGAATAATGTCACATGCTCCTTTCGTTTTCGAACATATATAGATACATATGATTACATCTTAATTAAAGTTTTATTTTCTTTTCGGTGATTCTTTTCTTTCATATCATCTAAAAGATATTTATTTTTTAAATAAGATTAATACGTTGCTTTATCTTTAATGGGTTTTCCTTTCTTGTCAATTTATTTTTATCTAGCAAAGTTTTTAGTTCGATTTTTTTTTTATTATAAAATATTAGAGTTAGGAATGAAAGTACAAATTGCATCTTGTTACTTATAAAATTGCCTAATTGTCTTTATATAAAGGTAATTAAATTATTTTTTAATTATAAATTTATATTGGTAACATGTTTTTTATGAATTTGCTTTTTCTTTTATACTTTTCAAAATTAAAGGAAGTCAGGACATGATCGAAGAGGAATGTCAATGCAAAATCTTTTAATTTTATTTTACTTGATATAATTTGCTTTTTTTACTTATTTAAATTTATGTTATGAGACTTACGTTCTAAATAAACTAATCTTTACAAATTTCATGTTTTATTTTCTTGGTAATAAAAATAAAATAATTTTATTCAAAATATTCACATGTATACGTGGATTTTATGTAAGTTTGCAAGTAATTATCAAAGTATTTACTCACAATTTCACATAACATGTTTGGAATGTTTTTATATTTAATATATTTTAAAATATTAAGGTACATCAATTTATTTTCAAAGTATAACAAAAATATAATACCAAAATCTATAGAATCTAAATTTAAAATTACTAGCGCAATTATAAATTAACATTTTGTTGATTTTAATACTTAAATTTAAGGGTATCTAAACCAAATCCACTCAACATTCGAATTGTTCCTAATGAAGTCCAACTACCTAGGATTTAGGTTTTGAGTCTTATAATTTTAAATTCGAATTTCATTCTCATTCAATTCATCTACTTGATTGAGGATTTATTCTTCTTTAATACACCCGTAAAGAAAGACAAACAATGAATTGATGTCAGGTGTTGTTTAATGTGTTTTTATTTTTAGTTGAAATTTAGGGCTAGCAGTATTTTTTAGTTCTATATTTATTTGTATCAATGGACCAATATTTTCCCTCTATTTAGTCTTTATTCAATGTCACTTTTATATATTTGGAAAAGATACAATGCATTTTGTATATTATTCAATTTTAAAAACTAAATGAAAAGATGATATTAAGTCAATATAACGAAAATGACCACATTTAATTTATTTATTTTTATTTTTGAAAAATTAAAGGATTACATAAGATCAAAAGTATTATTAAACCTTAAAATTGATATAAATGATACATAAATTATTTAAGTGCATAACAATAAATAAGGCAGTCTTTAAAAACTCGCTAAATTATGAATTCTACATGAATTTCAATTTTATTATTAATAAAAATCATAGAAAAAGTATATTTAATAGAAGAACTTAGCATTGACATACTAATTAATAAAATAGATTTACGCTATTAATTAATAATAAATAATAAATAATTATTAATATGATTTTTAAAGTTATTATATAAATTAAATAAATTGGGGTTAAATATGTTTTTGATTTCTTAACTTTTAGTGAAAATTGACATTAGTCATTCTTCGAAACTTTAGTCTAATTTAGTCCTCTAACTTTAGAAATGTGTGGATTTAGTCCTCTAACTTTAAAAGGACTAAATTCACGCATTCTCAAGATGAGAGATTGAATTGGTCCAAAGTTTTAAAGAGTAACTAATTTCAATTTTCACTAAAAGTTAAGAGACCAAAAACATATTTAACCCCATTAAATCATGGTGAAAAATATTTTTACATCATGGTTACATAACCTATTTTCATTTTTCATGATGGAATTGAACTCTAAGTTTGTGAGAACCAAGAAAATTGTATTTTTAGAGTGACAATGTTTTAAATTAATGAGATCCTATTATTTTAATAATAAAATGCTTAACTATAAATAAGAATTTCATAAAGGGATATCATTACTTAAAAACACTCTATCTCTCTAAAAACTTTTCTCTAGGAGTCTTCTTGATACGAGCTGCTTCGTGGATGGATAAGACACATGCTACTTGTTCGATGAATTGGCTAACTACAACAGAATTTTGAAAGGAAAAGCAGCGAAGAACTTAAATGAATTGCAAACTTTAAGCAGATTGGAAGATAGAGGAATTGACCAGATGAACCATTGAATAGAAGTGTTGCCACGCCACTTGGAGTTGCTCCAAGATGAGTGAGAATTGGATCATGAAGGTCATGCTAATTTGGACTACGATCAAAGCTACGCCACTTGCTCCTTTTGCAAGATAAGTAGCACTCCACGAATTTGATCACCACACAACACACGCCACTTGAACTACTCGAGATAAGTGTGGATTCACACCACCTGAACCATTTTCAAGATAAGTGAAGAAAACACTAAGATTGGAAGTGTGCCATCCATGCCACTCATGAATGAGATAAGTGAAAGGAGTTACCACTTGAACAACTTGATTAAGATAAAACTCGCACACACATATGCACAACAAATTCACATTAATAGCATTTGCATGTCTCTTCCAAATCTGAAAAATATGATACAAGTGTAATTCTCTATATATAAGAAAGAAATTGAATTCACCAAGTAAGCTACAAGGATTTAAAGAAATACAAACTACTACTAATGTGAGATGAAACCTAATTCTAGTATAACAGTGCCAAGCAAGCTTAGAGGAACGTGGGTCCTTCTCAAATGCAAGGTTAGTATAAGACGTGCCAAGCAAGCTTCAAGGAACATGTGTCCTTCTCAAATGCAAGGTCCAAATTGCTCTCTTCATAAAATGCAATTCCTATGGGGAGCCAACTAATAACCGTCGAACGCCACTTCCATCTATGTTGCTTCATACTTCAAGATCCAATCACGCTTCCATTTATGTTGCTTCATACTTCAAGATCACATCACTTATACCTTTTCTCTAAGATATCATACTCCTTGTTCATCTTCTTTAAGATCAAAGACTGTAGGAATGTTCCTTACAACTAGCTTATTAAGATCAACCGGTCAATTTTTTGGTTCAGGGTAAGTTAGATTTTGTCCTTTTCTTGTCTTTTTTGTAATTTGGTTGCATGTGGGGTTCACTCACATGCATGATGTCTTACGAGTAGAAAGGGGTTTCTCTATTTAGAGCTTTTGAGCAGCCAGATCAAGGTGATAGAAGCTAGTAATTGTCTTTCTGTGTGAGTTTATAAACATGTTTTTTAGTAATTGATGAAAATTTTCATTTGCTTGATGAATTTGAACTGATGTTAATGATTTGGTGTAAATTGGTGTGTTTTTTTATATAACTTGATGTTTGATTTGTTTGGTGAAATTTTATGTTGATTGGGAGAATTATTTTGAACCAAAGTACTGAAGGAGGAATACCAAATTGAGCAATTAATCAGGTTTGAGTTCACTCAATTGCATAAAATTCTTCTATTGTGAATTCATAAGGTGTTAAACGGCATTTTCCTCAGTTGAGCGCCACTTTTTGCGCATTGATAGGCATTGAGCGGCATCTAGGTGGCGTTTAGTGCTAGTGGTCGTTGTAGGTCTAAGAGCATTTTAGCTTTAAGGTGCTGAGTGGGAGTTCTCCACCATTGAGCACCTATTTTTTGTGAATGCTTTGGCGTCGAGTGGCACCAGTTATTGCAAGGGAAATAGCACTAAGTGCCATCGTTGAGCGCTAGTTTCCTTGATGATGAGTTCTATATAAAGAAACCAAGGGGAAGTAGAAAAGACAAGTTCGGAACTTCAGAGTTTAGGAATCCTTTAGGGAGTCCTAATTTCATCCTCTCTATCCTCTCTCTTCTTCTACTTTTATGTTACTTTTGCCTTCCATGGAGGGCTAAGCTTCAAGGGTTAGTTCCACTAGAATTTCTTAATTGGATTCTAAGGATAGATGAACAAATTTTTTTGTTCTTTTGATTCCTGTTGTGATTTATTTTCATCTATGTCTTTTGGTTCTCAATTTAGTAAAAGTAATGATTTTTACATTATAGCAAATTAGAACAATGTTAAATCTACATAATATAACAATCATATGAGTCCAAGGGTTTTTAAATTTTAATTGAGAAATTACTTTGATTAAATGTATAAACTTTCATATGACTGAATGAGTTTTTGCTAATAATTGAAAAATTACTTTGGTTAAAGGTGAAAACTTTGATTAGAATTAATTAAGAAGTTACTTTGGTTAATTAGTTTTTTACTTGATATAAAAGGAAAAAGAATACACACGATTAGACATAGTAATATCTAATTGAGAAGTTACTTTGGTTAAATTTACTATAGTTGATCTATAAAGTTCTTGCTTTTGATTGAGAAGTTACTTTGGTTAAAAGTGAGGATGCCAACGAATTAATTGAGAAGTTACATTAATTAATTTGAAATCTTAGTCAAGAAATCAATAACAATTATCTTTTGCAAACCAATGATGAATGATATTTTGAAAATGTAGTGAAATCAACATTTTTTCTTTACAATTGTTTTATATCTTTCTATCTCTTTCCAATTTTATTTCTTTATTTCTCATTTTATTTGACTAACATCTTTTGTATAGTTTTTATAAGAACTAATTTGCCAAGAACCAATTTCGTGTTTGTTAGGAGACGACTTAGGGTTGACTTTACCCTTTCTATTTTCTTGACTACTATCTTAACAATACTAAACTTGCTATAATTTAGTAGTATTAATTTGATCGTGTCAACGACAATATTATCAAATTTTGTGTTGTTGCTGGGGAACACGGTTAGAATTCTTATCATTTAGGTTCTTATTTTATTTTTCCTATTTTAATATTAGTTTTGTTTATAACATTTTTTCTCCTAACTTTTTATTTTATTTTATTTCATTCTTTTAGTTTTCTAAACTTTTTTCAATCATAATTTTTGTTTGAGGAATTTTGTTGATAAATTTGTGAGATTAGTTGGGGATCACTTTGGGTGAGGAAAGGTAAGGTACTTAAGTTGTCCAATGAGACACACATTTCTTTCTTGGAAGTGTACTTAACAAGCTTTCAACTTATTTCTTTTCAGAAAACCTCTTTTGAAAATGCAAAATAATTTTTCATATGAAAATAATCAACAACATAATTATCAAATGGATTACAATTACTATCCACAACAACCATATGTTCTACACAGTTTTCAACAACAATATGTACCACTACAACAAGTTGAAGTAACCAATGGACCATCCTATAAGGAAGTTACAATACTAATGGAGTGAGAGCGAAATTAGAGGCTATAGATGAAAGGTTGCAAGTTGATCAACGATGCAAAAATATTGAGCAAGAGTGGCATGAAAATAAGTAAATATTGTATGACATGTTGGAAGATGCAAGTAACAACAACTTTGTAGAATTAGTTCTAATTGTTAATACTACCCTCCAAGGCCATAAGAGATTTGTTGAAACTGCATAATTTAGAACATTTTGTCATGACATAGAAAATGTGCTTCTAAAGTTGGCTATAAGAGTAGAAGAAATGTCTTATGGATATGATGATGTTGCTCAATGTAAATATAAAGTTTTATCTATTAATGATATTATGAGTACAAATGATCTTTTTCAGGAGCAAAGTTGTGAGAATAAAAAATGGAGGATTCAAGTGTAGTTGAAGAACCAACAATATTAGAAGATGCATCTGAAGCATCTACTACTACAATTGACTTGGTTAATGATAAAGTAATAGAGTTAACTACTTTAGGTGCATTTTTTTCCTATAAGATTATGAGGATTACGAATGATCTGATTAAGGATTCTAATGCACTTGATGATGCTAAAATATAGTTGAAGCCACACACTCCACACATCAAGTTTGTTGATGTAAACAATGAACATAAATTTTCAATGGTGATTTTTGTTGACTTGGCTATGAAGACAAGAGAAAGATTGTTAGAACAGGAAAAAAGGTTAGATTCAAATTTATTTGACAACATTGTTGATAAAATATTTAAATTGCATGCATATTTATTTTTTGTCTTTAATTTTATAAAATATTTAAATATTTAGAAAAGTTTCATAAATATGTGTTTTTATTTTTGATAAAAATAAAAATGTAAAAATTAAAAAAAAAACTGTGCAAGTTGACATGTGCTTTGTATAACTAAAGAAAATAAATTTTGACATATGGCTAGATTGAGCCAAAAATCACAAAAAAATTTTGTCTTCTCCCCAACATAAGTTCATCAAGGAAAATTTTTGAAATAAGTGTGGGGGAGACGAACCACAATTAGGATTTCTGTTTTTGTTTTCTTTTTTTTTTGAATTTTTGTTAAAAAAAACTATGTTTTTTTTTTGAGAAAATTGTGGAAGTATTAACTTTTTACTTAGTGAAACTTGTAAATAATATGTCTCATAGGAAATCCCTCCAAAAATGTTTTGCTTGCATTCAATAAAAAATATTTGCATTGGATTTTAAAAGTTGATTCAATATTTGGAACGATCATAATTTTGGAAAAATAAGAGTTATGTGGATATGAGTGGATTGTTTCTGAGAATTGCAAATTAAATTGATTTGAGAATTTCTTGATTAAATCTTTTATGGAAGAGTTTGACCTTGTGAGTTTTGAGCCTTAATGTAAAGGATGGACCATCATGAGCCATTCTTATTTTTCTTGAGTGACCTTGTGTTTTGTTTATACTCAAATATTTAGCTTAATTCTTTTGTTTTGCAACTTAAATGAATATGCATGATTTGATATGATTGAGGCATTTCTTATTTTTAACTACTTAGCCAAATAAGCTCACCTTGATATTAATCCACTTTAAGCCTTTAAACCTCTTTTTCTTGTTTTAAAGCCAATTACAAAAACCTAAAAAAAGAAAAGACCATATTTCCCCTTACTTTAGGAAGAAATAAGGAGCTAGTGGATTATGTTAGAATTGGTTGATGAATAAAGTGTGTGGGTGAGTACCTCACCCACAAATTAATAAAAATGGAAAAAAGGAAAATTGATGAAAGAAGTTTTGTAAAATGAAAAATATTGGCTTTCTAAAAAAGAGAAACAAATGGTGTTAGAATTGGTTGATGAATATTTGTTTTTTAAATTATGTTTAATCTTGAGTTATATCTTTCATATTTGATTTTCTTGTATATTCCAAAAATTAACTAATGTATGAAAATTAAAACTTTTCCATTTGTATATACATGAAAACTTGATTTCTAAAAGTTTAATTTGTTTCCAGTTATGTTCCTTCCTTTGATCCAGTGTAGATATGGAATAAAATAACTAGAACAAGTTTTGAAATTACTTAATTTTGCCATAGAGTGAAAAAGGATAAATGTTGGGTGTGATGAGTACAAACTTTTGTCCTCATTTAATATTTAAATTTGAGGATATAATTGAATTTTAGTACTTAAAAGATTGTTTTGATCAATATTTGTGATAATTAGGCTTAATGAGTTTGTGAGATAAAAATTGCTTAAAAAGTGATTTTAGTTGCATAAAATATTCCTAGATAATCTAACGTTTATTGATACAGTTGAAGTTAAATTGGGTCATTAAACGTGTAAACTTAAATTGTTCCAAGTTTCAAAAAAGTCACAACTAGTAAATTTTGAAAAGAAATAAACCACGAGCTAAATACACCCCTAGTTTTACTCAAACACCCCACCATTCTCAAATAGCCCACATAAAACTTGTTATGCACCCCTAAATATAACTATTTTCACTCCCTACTACTCACAAAATTAAACCCATTCAGATGTTGCCACGTGGCCTTGATCCTAATACCTACATCTGAGCTAGTGATAGATTGACACATGTCCACTATCCTAAACTTACAAACTTGTCCAACTAGATCATGACAAGTGGTGTAATCCTTGCACGCACAAGTTAACCAATTAGGGCTCAACACATCATCATCTTATCCACACAACCAAAACAGAACCACCATTCAATCATCGTTAGCCAACCACACCTCTCGCAACAACTTCATTGGACCACCAACACGTAACCATGATCGTCGTTGTTAGCCAATGGTGATGAAAACGCCTCCATCCCTATTTGTAGATCTGCACATAATAAACAATCAAACGCACAACATTTTGCGACCTAATTGTGAAACCCTAAACAACGAAACCATTACCAGAATAGTTTGCACTTGCAAGAAACGCTGCAATGAAGAACCAGAAATGCAAAATGAGCAACCCAGAAGCCCTCGCAAACCCAAATCACGTCATTAGCCACGTCTTCAACCTGCACCTTCAATTAGCAACATCCATCAATGAACCATCCATTGATGAAGAAGCCACCGTGCCTTAACCACCACGACAAACACCACTGTGCCAGAACAAACCCATCATCGCGCATCAAATTCATCCACAAAGCTTGCACAGGACCATGGAGAACCCTAATTTTGAGAGAAAGAGGGGTTACCATGTGTAAACTTCTCATTGGGGAATCAACAAGTCAAATCTTCCAATTAGTCAAACATAGTCAAATGAGAGGGGTTAAAAATGCAAATATTGGTATATTTGGATTTATTTGCAAATTTGGACTAAGGAATGCAAATGGCTTATTGGTAAAATTAATGCAAATATTAGTTTGTGATAATTTATCAAATATCTTTAACTAATTAATTTATTTAATTATATCAGAAATTATTAACCAACTATATTCGTCAAATAGTTTTAAAATTGGTTACATCTCACAAATATTTTTGGAGATTCATAACAACTATAAAGATAAATGATATTTATGATTATTTTAAAGATATTTGAGAGATTTCAATAGCAGAAAAGTCAATATAAACCTAATCAAGTCCTATGTAAAGAGACCAAGGGGAAGCATAAAAGACAACTTCGAAACTTCGGAGTTTAAGAACCCTTTAAGGGGGCTAATTTCATTCTTTCTCCCCTCTCTTGTTCTATTTTTATGTTGCTTTTGCATTCCGTGGAGGGCTAAACTTAAAGGGTTAGTTCCATTGTAATTTCTTAATTGAATTTTAAGGTTAGGTGAATAAATTTGTTTGTTCTTTGGATTCTTGTTGTGATTTATTTTCATCTATGTCTTTTGGTTCTTAATCTAGTAAAAGTAATTATTTTTACATTGTAGCAAGTTAGCACAATGTTAAATTTACATATTATAACAATCATGAGTCCAAGGGTTTTTAAATTTTAATTGAGAAGTTACTTTGATTAAATTTATAAACTTTCATATCATTGAATGAGTTTTTGCTAACAATAGAGAAGATCCTTTGGTTAAAGGTGAAAACTTTGATTAGAATTAATCAAGAAGTTACTTTGGATAATTAGCTATTACTAAATATAAGAGGTAAAAAAATACACATGATTAGACATAGTAATATTTAATTGAGAAGTTACTTTAGTTAAATTTACTATGATTAATCTATAAAGTTCTTGTTTTTTATTGAGAAGTTAATTTGGTTAAAAGTGAGGATGCCAATGAATTAATTGAGAAGTTATATTGATTAATTTGAAATCTTATACAAGAAATCAATAAGAACAATCTTTAGGAAACCAATGATAAATCCTATTTTGAAAAAGCAGTAGTTCAACCTGTTTTTTTTATCATTTTTTTAATATCTTTCTATCTTTTTCCAGTTTTATTTCTTTATGTATTATTTTATTTGAATAACCCCTTTTTGTATAGTTTCTATAAGAACTAATTTGCCAAGAACCAATTTTGTGTTCGTCGGGAGACGAAATATGGTTAACTTTACCCTTTGCATTTTTTGACTACTATCTTAACAATACTGAAGTTATTGTAGTTTAGTAGTATTAACTTTATCGCGTCATTGACATCATTATCACCTACCAAGAGTTAAATCACTTGGTACAAATTTGCATAAAGGTAGAGCAATAAAATTTGAGAAAAGGTTTGAAATTGAACCACTCTAGCTCTTATGGGATAAAAGACTACAAGAGGGAGAGCAAATAATTCGAAGAAGAACCCTTTAGGAACTTAGGTAAAGAAAGAAAAAAACCAAGGGAAGGTCATCACATATTTGGTAGAGGTATATTGAATCACAATGCCCAACAAAAAAAAAACCCCATAATTCTTAGGGTTGTTGACATTTATAGTAACCAAGATAAGGATAATGCTAATGAGAGTGAGGAATCTAGTGAGTCAAAGAGTAAAGGTGCCTACCCTTGTGATTGGGACTTTCTTATGATAAGAAGAGCTCTCAATAATCAACCTAATCCACCATAGTCGTCATAAAGAGATTTATTGATAAAAAAAAATCTTTCATACAAAATGAAAAGTTCAAGAAAACACTTATTCTCTTGTTGTAGACATTGGGTCCTATTGCAATTATTGTAGTACTAGGGTGGTTGATAAGTTGGCCATCACCGTTCTACCCCATCATAAACCATATAAACTTCATTACCTTAGTGAAGATAGGGAAATGACAGTGAACCAACAAGTGAAGGTTAAGTTCTCAATTGGGAAATATGAGGATTTTGTGTTTTGTGATAGAATCCCCATGGAAGCTTGTTGACAGCCTCTTCCTCAAGTTATGTTGGGCCAAGCAAAAAGATGAGGTTATGATGGATGGAAGCTTGCAGAATTTGGTTGTAAATGAGAGAAGATGCTCTCGGTTTTGATGGTAAAATGGTGAAATAAAGTTATTTGATGGTGCTCTTAGGGAGGTTAGGCTAACTTTAGAGAAGGGTAGCTAGAGGGACCTCATGGGATGCTCTAACAATGAATAAGAGATAATTTTATGGCTCAAAATAAATTTTGGCAGCATAAAATTAAATATGTCCAAGTGGTCTTACAAGGGAGGAGACATCTCCATTTATAAATGAAGGTGTCTCTAAAGTAGACCAAAACCCTAAAAATGCCTTCTTGCACTAAACCTTAAAAATGTCATCTTGGTGAAGGAGCGCATGACATGTGACACTCTTACTTTTGAAAAACTTTTCATTCCTAGAGTGCCATGTGGAAAGTCATTTTAGTGAAAATTTCTCCACTAGGAAAATGACACATGGCCACTACCTTTGTAAGAGAACTATCCACTAAGAGCTTGACATGTGGCCACCATGTCATGTATGGGATGTCCTCCACCTAAGTTAGGTTTACAAAATTAATGCTTTAAGATTAGCTTAAGCTAGATGCAAAACATGGCCTTCCAACTTAAGCAATATTTTTTTCAAAAATGCTACACTACTTGACCCTTAATACAAGGCTTAAAAGAAATCTTACACTACATGACCTTTAATACAAGGTCTATAATTGCTTCATGATGACCCTAGTGAAAAGGAGTCTAGCTTCACGTTGCATAAATGATGCTAACTCTTCTTGAATTTGTTTAGTCATGCTCCTTTTGATTAGACTTTTGGCTAGGAGTTCGCCATCACTTGTCATATTTTATTGAGGAGCATTGAAAATTTGACAAGAAATTCATGCATAATGGCTTCACCAATGAAATAACCTTCACTCATAAGGAAAGAAAGTTAGTGTTTCATCCTTTAACACTTACTTTGTTGTTTGGTGTTTGTGGTAGAATGGTCTTTAATCTTGGAGGAGGAAGACACAACATGACCAATGAAAATGGTTGTTGTCACAAAGAATCATGCAAATTTGAGGACAAATCCTTCTAAAGAGGGTGGGGATAATGACAAATGCCCCAGCCATGGCTAGGTGTAAACAAGAATAATGGGCTTTATCTGAGTTGAGTAGGCCCAAGCTTATATTCTATTAGGCCAATGTTATTTTAAATAAGTAGAATAGGTTTATTTTGGGCCTTGTATTATGGCCCAAGTAGTGTAGGGTATGTGGACCTTATTTAGGCTTTTGTAGTTTTCGACCTAAGGGTTGGGCTTTTTGTGTGAGATGTAAATTAGCGTTTACTTGGGCTAGCTTGGGCCTCAAGTAAACCTATTAAGTGTAGCTTGCTCTCTAAGGCAATACTTTAGGTGTCTATCCATGTGAGAAGCATGAGCTTGCCACTTGGCAAGTCACACTAGAGGCATGAATCTTTTGGCTCTAAATTTATGAACTCAAATTCAAAATTTTCCCTCTCCTTTTTATAGATAACTCTAGAGTTTCTTGGACTATAAATAAAGGCCTTCACCTCTTTTATTTTAATTTTGAGGTTAGTAATGAGATTCTACCAAAATTGTCACTCTACTTGTCTTGAAGTTCTCTCTAGAGTAGTTATCTCTTCTAGACCTCTCTAGTTTCCTTTTTTAGGAGTTGGCCTCACCTAAAGGAAATTCTCCATAGTAAAACCAAAGTCCACCAAACCTCTTAAAGAAGGAAAGATTTGTATACCTGGTAACAACTTTGTCACCTAAATGGTCCTAAACAAAACAAAACTAATACCTTTACTATTGTAGTACAAGGATTAACTCAGATCAGTACAAAGGACAAGGCTAATGCAATGGAGCTTTTGAATGCAAAAGGAATATTTTGGGGGGTTTTGTTAAAAGAAAAATATAAATATAATGAACTGAATTATAAGCAATTACATTGTAAATGATGAAGGATTATCTTGTTCCTTTTTAAGATTATTGAAAATGGTGTGAGATGATTAAGAAAGCTAAGTGAAATCCCCACTGGACATTAAGATAGATAGCTATCTAGATGTGAAGGTTCCTTTCACAAAGCTCAAGAGAAGAAGATGATGTATTGATTCAAAACGAAAAGGAAATGGAAAGCACATAAACCATAGAAAACCAAGAACAATTAAAAGAAGAAGAAAACATAAAATAG
>Ga0209389_1002679_pt1 | contig 13823 bp, 8 predicted proteins | sample CowpearedBW_FD_187526 | JGI IMG/M metagenome (GOLD analysis project Ga0209389, IMG submission 187526) | Root nodule microbial communities of legume samples collected from California, USA - Cow pea red BW (SPAdes) (version 2) | ecosystem: Host-associated > Plants > Roots > Nodule | place: USA... | reverse complement strand
TATATATATATATATAAAATGAAAACAATTATCCTTGGAAATTAGTTAAATAATCCAACTTCATTTTATAGGTTTTTTCACTAGTGCGGTAAAGGTATTTGGCCGCGGTTACTTTTGCTATTATGCCTCAGTTTTAGAATCGAGGCATATGTGAACGAGGCAAAAAAGGATTAGACTTTGGTTTCGGGTGTTACTCGAGGTAGAAAATCTATTTTATGCCTTGGTTCTACTGAGAACCGAAGCCATATCTCTCTATTATTGCCCCGGTTCTGATGCAACCGAGGCCTAAGACGTTTAAAATTAAAAAAAAATTCAGAAACGGGGTTCTGGAATGCGTCCTTCCATCACCGGTTATGGTTCCTAACAAACCTCACCATCCAATCGCAATCACCTGCACAAAATCACCAAAACAGAGACTATCAAACCATCACAATACAATACTGATTACTGGATTTTACCCCTGGAAACAAGATGAATGAAGGACAAGGAAGGGAGTGTGGAAATTGTCGAAGGTTGGGGGTTGGTGAATGTCGATTAGAGGGGAGAGGAGAGGGTCCACATTCCTGAGAAATCGGAGCGCGATCTCCACCTTGCCTTCGCACGAGAGTGAACGCGCCACCAAGCGCGGCACCACTGCCATGGCTCACGAAGGAGCAACGTGCTTGGTGCTCCGGCCACCGCTATTGCCCGGTTTAGAGGGTTCGGTTAGGGATTCAGATGTGGAAGGGTCCAGTCCAATCAATCTTCAACCACACTCAAATCTGCGAGTTTCTCTTTCTGTATGTGTTTTGTGTTGAGCAAGTGGTTCCCTCCCGCACGCGTCCTCGTCGTCCTCTCCGCGTTTGGCCAAACTCGTCATGCCCTCGCGGCCAATAAGCATTCCACACACGTTGTTATGAGTTGCAAGGTTGAAATGAGAAGAAGATGGAAGAAGCATGTTATGGAGAAGGGTGAATAGAAATGAAGGAGAAAGAGAAGTGTTGGGTTTGATGGAGTCTGCGGCATGAAGGATGATGAAGTAAGGGAGTCTGCGGCATGAAGGGTGAAGAAGCAGCTTGGTGGGTTTGCGGCTTTAGGGTTTCCAAAGGATTGAAAAAATAAATTTGGGCCTAAGGCTGGCGATTTTAACGGGTTGTATTGCCTCGGGTTCAAACAACCGAGGCATATAAGGCCTTACTACCTCGGGTCAATATCAACCGATGCATAAATTTTTTGTTTTAAATTTAAAGTGGGAAGCGGGAAATTTTAGAGAGGCTTTAGGCCTCGGGTCTCTTAGAACCGAGGCATAAAACTAGTTTCTGCTTCGGGTTAATTAGTAACAGGGGCATAAAATGTTGCATAAATTACAAAACTGCCACTGCGTGTTTATATGCCTCGTTTGCATTATGACCGAGGCATAAAGTCCGAGTTAGAAAGCGTAAAATGTACTAGTGTTTCGTTAATTTCCCATGTTTTTAAAATGATGCATGTGAGCTTAAATTTTAGTAATTTACTATTTTAACCATGTTGTCTAACCTTCTCTTCTTTTGGTTGCTTGGGAATAAAAGTAATTTTTGCTTTCTCGCTTTTGAGATTGGTTTATAGAGAGTGTATTGTCCATTGAGTTGATTGATGTTGCATGAAATAATAGATCTGACTTCAGTCTCTCCATTATTTAATAGCACTCAATTTAGCTGTATGCGATGTTCTTTCTTCACTGCATTGTTTCCTATTTAAATCATTAAATTTTATTGTGTATTTTTCAGGATTTTCCATATTTTGCAACTGACTTTTAGTGTAAAACTTTTAATATGTGTTAGTTGACTCTTTTGGATCTTCCTTATTTGGGGATGATTTAACTCATCAGCTGGTTGAGTTTCCTCAATTATTGTAGTTCCAAATAACAACATATTTTTAATTTTTGATGTAGGATTGATTAATTGCTATTTATTTTTGTAAGCTACTCAAAGATCTAGAATGCTTACTTAGTGGTTATGTTTTCTTCTGATCAATTTGAATGTAATTTTGTTTTATATTATAGGTTTGCAATATTATATATTTGGATTCTCCTACTGGTGTTAGGTTGTCATACTCAAAGAATGAAACTAATTACACAATTAGAGACATAAAGATTGTCTCTCAATGGAATTCACTTCTTCTTAAGGTAATTAAAGGAAACAGCTAGGAGATATTAAGTAGTTATTTGAAGCAACGATTTTGTGTTTGTCGCAATGCTCTAACATATAATCTTTCTATGTTTTTTAAAAAATCAGTGATTTTGAACTATATACCCTAAGTTCTTTCCTATCCCGTTCTTCATCACTAGAGAGTCCTATGTAAGAGTGTATGTGTCTACTCTTGTTGTTAAAGTTGTGAAAGGTAGTAGTAAGTTGTGTTCTTTTGTGCCATAATTTGCAAGAGTTGATTTGTAAATGTAATTAAAATGGATGTTAGTTATTGTAGTTACTTTGCAAATTAGAGACTCTAATAAGGTCATGCTTTTGGTAGTTGTAGTACAACTTTAGTGCATAGTTTTGGACCTTCGTATTCTAAGGATGACAGAGAATGTCAAGGAAGGATTTTGGATAAAGGCTTTACTTCTAGAATTAATATTCTTATAACTGCATAAGGTGTTTTAATAGGTTCTAAAATTTGAATGCATTTTAGTCTGTTTATCTAAAATTTTGTACGCATTTAAATTTTTTATGGGTTATAAACTTTGTACGCAGTTTAGTCTATTTATCTAAAATTTTATACGCATTTAAATTTGAGAGTTATTTTTCCAAGTTTTTCGTTTACAGTTGCATTGGGATCTGACTAAAGTTGGCAGGTAAGTTGGACCATTATAATCACTTACTCTATTCAATGTTGTCTTATTTTCTTCAAAGTGGAATGCACTGTAAGTGTTTTCTAAATATGGTTTGGTGTGATGTTTTTGTTCTCCAATATCATGGTTTTTAAATTTTTTACCATGCCTTATTATATTTTTTTCTTGCCTATAGAAGTGTCTTCTACTCAAAATTTTAAAGCAAACTAGCTTCTCTTTATTTCAATGATTATGTAATCTTTATTTCAAAAGTAGACAAAAAGTCATTTTTCATGAGTATCTCAATTTTTAAAGGTTGCATGCCTTTCTGTATGATCCGCGAAATTTAATTAATTAAATAAATAATTAATTAATAAATGCGGTTAGGTAGCTTATTTATGACATTAAATTCTAATGGGTATGACATGGAAAAGTACTAACTTAATTGGTTGAGAGTACTTTATACGTGTGAAAGGACTTGGGTTCGAGTCCTATGAGTGTTATTGGTGTGTTGGTTGACTTATTTTTATTTTAAAATTATACATGGTCGTGTTGGGTGATAACATCATGGTAAATGTGTATGAATTGACATGAAACATTAATTGGCTTGGTGGTTTAGCTGTGATTTGGCTTTAGTAAGGTCATGGGGTTTGAACCTTGGTGAGTCAGATTTAACTCTTTTTGCTTAAAAATTTGTTGTGGGTTGAATATGAAAGGGTGGAGGAAACCTAGCAAAAAGGGGGCAGCCAAGAGTGGCTGAAAAAGAAAACAACTAATAATGGACTTGAATGCAATTAACTCCATCACAAAACCCAATTTCGTTTTTTTGCTTTATCCTAGCATTAGGGCCTTTAAAAGGCAAAATTTGAGAGAGGAAAAGGGTTTTGAGAGGCTGTTTTCAGAGAGCTCTGTGAGGTGCACGAATCCAAGGTAAAATAGAGAATTTTGAGAGAATTAGATAGGGGTAATTGAAGTGGTGATAAGGCAAGCCCTTGGTGATCAAAGGAATTTCCCAATTTCAGGTTAGGGGAGCTGAACTCGAAATCCTGGTTTAATTGTATTGTTTTGCATGATTATGCTGTGTGTGTAGCCAAATTTTTGTGCTTCAATTGATGGGATGTTGTACTGGTTGTTCTTGTGGCATGGGATCAAACTTTTTATGCAATTGTATGGAAATAATGAGGGTTTGGGTACTGACAGTGCAACTTATGCTTTAAACATGCATTTTGGGATTCATGTTGGGTCTGAATTGTGTGTACATAGTTGGTGCATTATTCTGGATTGGTTGGCATGATTTGGGAGTGTGAATTTGGTATGTTGTTGTTGTATGCGTGAAACAGTGCCAGAGTCTGCATGTCTCGCTCAGGCGAGCCAGGCTCGCTTAAGCGAAATATGCAGGGACTCGAAAACCTTCCCTACTCGACCATCTCGCTCAGGCGGGGTGATTTGGTCTTGGGCGACAAGTCATCTCGCTTAGGTGAGTGTGCCTCGCCCAAGCGAGAATTCGTGCGTGTTTGTGTGGTTTAATTGAACATCTCGCGCAGGCGTGATTGATTGCTGTTTTGAGCGGAAGTACGTCTCGCTCAAGCGAGAGCCTCTCGCTTAAGCATGATCTCGAGGGAAGGTTCGTAGCTTTGTTGAACTCGTCTCCTAGACGAGGCATTTTAATCCTGGGCGAGTGAGGGTCTCGCCCAAGCGAGACTTCGTAGCTGCAGAGGGGTTTGAGGCTCGCCCAAGCTAGTGGGTCTAGCTTAAGCGAGATAGGCTGGACTGGTTAAACAAAGGCGTTTAGCCTAAGCAACCGAGGGTGCTATTGTGCATTCAAGGCATGTGTTATTGCTGTATTAATGGTATGAGATGGAATTTGTAAAGCATGGTCTATAAGGCTTCTAAGGATATCTCGATGGTGGGGTTGTTGGTGTTCCATGGGTTGTGGCCCAGAACGTATCCTTGAGTTGTGGCTCAGGATAGGGGTGAAGCACGTGGCATTCTATGGGTTGTGGCCCGGAATGACTTCCTTTGAGTTGTGGCTCGGGATAGCGGATGAACACTAGGAACCTTTGAGTTGTGGCTCAGGTTGGCGAGTGTTGCCGGTGTGAGTGTGTTAGTTGTGGCCAGTACGGATGGGTCCAAATGGATTGCCCTCCTCAGTGATATGCTGACGAGTTTGGTAGTCCTAGGACGTTACGAACTATGTTCGTAATTGGGAACTCCACTTGGCGTTAAGGTGTGTGATCCGTAGTATGGTTTCCGAACGTGCTCTATCGGTTGTGGCCGATAGGTGTGGCAGCAAAGCACCTTGAGCAAATCATTAGGAGATGTATAACATTGCTGGCATGGTTGTGGCCATGTGGAAGGAAGGTAACGAGGCTTCCTTAAGGTGTGTTAATGTTTCATGGTTGTGGCCATGATATCACGCATGGTGGTGGCCATGGGGATCAAAATATGAGATTTGTTTTTAATGTATATAATGTATATATGTTTGGTGAAAAATTATTTCTTATTATTTTAGCTCACCCTATCTGTTTGTGTTTGGGGATGATCGTGTACGCGGTACATGTTAGCAGGTGATGATGTAGTGGAGCTGGTGAGGCTTAGCCGCGGAGAGGGGATAGTCTGGGAGATTTACATGTTTTTGTCTTGAAATAATTTGTAACCTCAGATGAGAGGCTTTGTAATTATGTTCAGTTTTATGATTTACGAACTTTGAGTATATTTGGAATTAATAAGAATGTTTTAAATTTCCCGTGTTTTTGGGAAATGAGGTATTATTAAATGCATTGAAATTAATTACTTTATTTTATTTTATTAAATTCGTAATATCCTGACGGGATGTTACACTTTCTTCCTAATTTTTATTTTTTCATTTATGTTTTGAGAACTTCTTTCTCTTAAATGTTATACCTATTCCTCTTGAATCTTCCTTTTGAACATAAACTTTGCAGCATTTTTTAGTAAGTAATAGAATTTTAAAAGTGTTTCCTTGAATAATTATGCAATCTTTCAATGTCTTAATTTCATGCAATGTGGTGTCTAAAAAGCATGTGGTTGACTGAAACCATTCAAAGGGTTAAGACACATATTTCTAACCATTATTGTCAATTTTCATTAAACAAAGTCAAAACTCTAGCTCCACCGGTTAACTTCTTTTCATTCTATCCAACAAGAAATCCAATCTCTCTTGGTGTTCGTTTCTTCAGGGACTGTTTGAAATTCTTTCTTTATTTGGCTCATTCATGCCTAGTGAAAGTGGAGAAATACGAAGCAGATATGGTGGCATGGGTGTATCCTTGGCAAGCTCTGATGGACGTGTTGTAGGTGAAGGAGTAGCTGGTTTATTGGTAGCTGCAAGTCCTATGCAGGTACGTTTTCATTTTATAGTTTTATTCCCATTTCTTTAGTATGCATAGAATTTGTTAGGATGAAATGTAACAATAATTTAGTTTCAAGTTTCATGTACTAGATGATAATTGAGTATTCAATGGCAAGTTTTATATGATTCTAACCATTCTATTTTCTGATTAACTAATATATAACCAACGTGATGTTATATAGAGTGTGAAAACAACAATAGTTGTTCCCATTTCCATTCTTGATCTAATACCAATTATATGTTTTGATAGAAATCAAGCTTATGGTCGAGGAGAAAGTTCGTGGTTTTAGGCTTTTATGTTGTTGGATTATAGTTATGGTTTTTCCTAATTCATTTTAAATATTTGTTGTTTGTTTATGGCAGTCGAAGTGATGCCAACGAAGCTACTATAATTTTACTTCAAGCATTATAGTTTTTACCCTGGATTTCTCAAGATCGTGAATCTTTAGAGGAGAGCATGCCACTCTAGATTGGAATGAAGTAAGTGCTTCCTCATTAACTGTTTGAACTTTGGAACATGTCATATTTAATTGGATTATCATCATTGATATTCTTTTTATTGTTGCTTTGATGGGGATTTATTTTCTCCCCATCTTTTTGTTTCTGGGTTGTTTTAATTCATGACTAGGATAATTGGTTCAACTACATTTTTCATATTGAAATTGTGTTCTTGATATTTTCCTTTAGTTTTTTTGATTGAATGAATTAGAAGATACTAGCAACAACTTATATATGTCATGATCCTTGGTAAATGGGAAGTGCACAAAAGGAATGGTGTTATCTATCTTGATGTGCATAAATTACCAGAAAGATCCTAAAAGTGATTTAGATCGTAGGAGTGGTAGCCTCAACCTTTAAATTTCTTGATGCTTTGATACGTAAATATTTAATATAAAAAGTAGCAATCAATACAAAAAAAAGAGTTGATGTTAATAAGAGATGCAAGTTTGATTATGTTTGATTACATGCCTAATCATAGCTTGTTCACAAATTTACATGGTCCACTTGCTAAGGAAAGTTAGTTAGATTGGGCAAGAAAAATGAGCATAATTGGAGTTGTTGAAGGTTTACTATAAGTTTGCCTTCTCCATATTTTTCTTTCATGGTTTGAAATTGAAATCACTCTAAATTCACATATATTCTTAATATATGCAATTACAATTATACTCTAAAAAAGATCCTAAAAATCTTGACATTCAACCAACACAGTTGTTGTTGTTAGGGTTAATTATTTCCTCAAATATTTGTTAATTAATATTGAACATTAAAAATGTGGCTTAATTTGAAATATCAATATAGACTTTGATATCATTATAGATATTGTTAAAGATTCTTATAAGTTTTCTTTTCAAATGGGTTTCTGTAAGACTTTGACATCATCTTTTAAGACTGACTTTGAAGGGTTACTTGATCTATCTGTGGTTGCTTGACCAGGAAAAAGGTTAATACCCCTTTCAAGGCTCGACAACTACATTTTTATTTGGAGTATTACGATGGATTTGAGTGTAATCAGGAATCAAATCAAGGGAAGGAACATAAATGAAGGTGCACTATAACACCCCTAGAGATGCCAAGTGCAATTTTTTTTTCAAAACTTCAAACATATCGTTTGATACCATCCTACTACATAGGAACTTCACAATTATTTATTCTCAAAATGACAACTATCAGTTTAGTTATCTAAAACAACTTTATTCAATATAATAAAACATTTTTCACAAACCAACTTGTTTAGATCGTCAATCCGAAAGTGTCACTAATTCCTTCAAGTCAAATGTAACACAAAAACCACTAAACTATTACATTTTATTTAAAAGGAAATTTTCAAATGTTTTAAAACTCCCAAAAGCTTCCTTGCAACCTCCTCATCGCTAAGCTTCTCCAACAGTATCTGCATCAACATCTTCTCCAATTTAACATTAGTCATACGATCATCGTAGGTAGAAACCACAACCACAAACATGTAAGGGTGAGTTAACCATGTATCTCATCACATAACATGCATATCAACATACACTCACCTAGCATTATCATAATGTAACATGAAAGCATTCATAATATCGATTGTTACATGTTCTCAACACCACAACATGAACCCATCAACATATTACCACCAAGTAATACCAAACGGTATGATATTCTCTCATAGCCAACCATTATACCCTTCTTGCGCACCAATGCCTCTTAGAAATTATTTTCCCGTACTTTCCATAGACTTACTAACAACAACTCCACCTACTCGACAAAGACCTTGGTAGGAGCATTCTTGCTAAGCTCATGCTAAAGACTTATAGATGAACAAAATCCTTTTACCCTCACTCAACAAAGCCCTCCAAGTAAAATAACTATCCTGGCTTTAAAGCTATTAGAGAATTCAAACTGTCCCACCACCTATATATACTCATTCATACAACATCTCCTCACATCATGCCACATCATACCATTTTATATGTATGCACATATAATTCTCAGCATGACACATAAATCAATAATCACATGATTATACACATTCATGATGGATAACACTCATGCACATCAAGGCCTCATCATTACATGTATAAAAACACATTGACATTATACAATCCTCATCATTGTATTTAACATAAATCAATCATCAAGCCCAACATACAATATACTGTAGACAAAGCCTATCACAATTTATTACAACAAAATATTAACACAATGCAACTATGAAAAACCAACAATCATGTGTATAATATATCTCTAACTACAGAATTCCAAACTAAGATCACACTGTTCAAACTGAAGAACAACATGTTATGGACTAGCTGTCAAAATTTCAGTTAAATCGGATGGTTAACGAATTGGAAAACATAATTTTATGAAAACTGCACATACTAGAAAAATCAGTGACGTTCGACACCCAGAACATGGCGACCAGCGAAACAAAAACCCGAGACCTGGCGCCCAACGGTAGAAAACCACCGCTGGCGGAACTAAAACCCGAGACTTAAGGCCTGATGGAAGGAAGCTAGCGCCCGACGGTCCCTACTGCGTGAAAAAAATATGAGAAACAACGTAATTACACCTACTTTGGTCATTTTACAAGCACACAACCATCAAGGAAAATTAAAACTCATTCATCATACACCAAACTTCATAGATATCCATTCCTAGCTTCCTAATCTTCCACTTCATGAACGTAACTCACCATTGCAACACACCAATTCAACCAATTGCTAACCCAACCACTCATTGATACAACATCATGAACTTGTACTAAATTTTTACTGCACCCAAAAAAATTTATTATAACATTTGCACACCATGAGCCATCGAATTTATCTTCATAAAATTTTAACCCGATTTGAGCAATGTTCGCTCCAAAACAAATTCTGAGCTCACATTCAATTTAAAAAAACTTAACCATTTTTCTCTCAAACATCATTCCTCTAATTCTCAATATCATAAATTAAGAAAATTATCCCCCAATGCCATATGCCGAGTTCATAGCCATCCACTTACTATCATCAATCGTAAAAATCAACATGCCACATGTAGTGAATTTTTTCATCTCATTTGTACACAAATTCAACACAACCAATCTACAAGGGAATTCGTTCAACTTACCATCTAATGGCCTCCCTCTCCACCAAAATCAATTCCATAAAATGAACATAAACTGAAAAAGACGACAAATCATAAACCCATCGACACCATGAACACATACACATAATAGTGAAAATTCTTCCTATTAAAATTTCCATTCAATTCATCAAGGTTGACCATTCTCAAAGGAACGAAACATCACATTACGCCTCACTCCATCACAAAAAATGCAGAATATTTAGAATAAAGTATCTTCCCTTACAATCCCATGGAGAAAACCTAAACCCAAACACACATTCACACTAAAATCAAAGAGAACAAGGCTTAGCACCCCTTACCTAGAATTCTTGCAATAAGACCACCTTAGCTTTGCTCCACTTGTACCTTGCTCTTCAATCTTATGTTGCCTTCCTTTTTTCTTTTCTCTACCAACCTCAATTTTATTTTAACCTTAAAACCTCTCTATTTCCCCAACAATCATAGAAAAAAAACAATACTATAATTAATTGGCTGCACTTTTTTATATTAGCATTAATTGGATGAACTTTTATTTTTTAAAGAATAAACTACTAGGATTAATTGGCTGCACTTTTTTTCATTCCACTTTAACATTTCAATAGCATCCACACATTTCATGCATTCATGGAAAATAAAATCAAATAAATTCTCGTCATTCAAAATAAAATATACGTCCTCACCACATACAATACACGCCTTAAAGCACACTCACACATAAGCACCTCCAAACAGGTATAAAACAATCTTAAAAATATAATTGCTCCAAATACACACACTAGGAATTGAACCCTTGACCATCAACCGATAACTAAAACTTTAATCAACTGTGCTACTTTCCACTTCTATAAAATCATTCATTTCTTAATTTAAATACTCTCATCACCTCTAATTACCACCTTACATGCACAACAAAGTTTACAATGAAAAGATTGATAGAGGGACTATTCTGTTTGCTCAATATTACAAGTAATGGCTTAAAGTAGGTGCCAATGAACCACATCTTCCTAATGTCTCTTTGCCATCAAGGCCAAGTTACAGGTTATCATGAATGTCTTCATATTTTTTTGTTCCAAATTCCTTAATCAACCAAAACTTGTAACTAAAATGAACATTTTACATTCACCTCCACAACAATCTTTTTGAAGTGATTTTATGTTTATGGTTTTCTTTAATAGATTCAAGACACTATTCGACTCTAAACTAGAGTAATAAACTTCTGGTCTTGGCAACCAAAATGGAGTGTTGAGAATTACTACAAGCCTAGAGATTGATGAAAAGTTGTATGAAGATGAATGAAAAAATAGTTCAGTTCATGTTATCAGTAGTGCAAAATGGGCTTTTTACAGCGCCCTATCTGCCTCGGTTCACGCATAAACGAGGCATATGAAGATGTGATGACACTTTTGTAATTTTTTCGAACTTTTATGCCTCAATTGTACTTAGAACCGAAACATAAACCCCCTAAAACTTTTATTTTTCCCGCTGCTTTGATATTTTTAAACTGGTGGTAGACTTTTATGCCTGGAGTCATATCTAATCGAGGCAGATAGATGTTTGTGCCTTGGGTCTATTTTAACTAAGACATATTTGATTGCTTTTCGAGTGGATTATGCCTCGAGTCACATCTAACTGAGGAAAATAGATGTTTATGCCTCGGTTTAAATTCAAGCGAGGTAATAAGCTTTCTTAGCGTTTAAAAGAAATCACGCCACTATTTGTCTTCTTTGCGTGGAGCAGCGACCATTTTTTTCTTCCATTTTTGAACGCCATTATTACAGAACGTAGAGGTTCCTTCTTCCACACAATTGTAGTTTCGTCTCTCCATCATCGGTCTGTCGTCGCACAAGCCTCCTCCATTGTTGTTGTCACAGAGGTTGCAGAGTCCCCTTCATTGTCGTCGTTCAATCCCGCTTATAGGTATTTTCTTCTCCTTCTTCTATCATGAAACCCTTTTGTGGGTTTCGAACATCGATATGTGTGTGTTGAAGTCGCGATTTGGCTAATGGTGGTTCAGTCGTTGGTGGTTTCACGTTTTCTGTTCTGATATAGTGGTGAAGAAAAGTTGTTCTACGTCGCCGGCAAGATGAATGACGGCGTCATGAAGCCGTTCCGACGTGATGTGGTGGTCAAAGATGGTGGTGATGGCACACTGTGGTTGATGCAGGTGTGTGTACAAAGATCATGACTATGTGTGATGTTGTTATTGAGTCAGAAAGTACATGTTTTTTTTTAAATTTGTGATGCCCATTAGGCCTCGATTCCCTCCAGAACTGAGGTAGTAACCCTCGCATATGCCTCGGTTCATAAATGAGGCATAAGCAAATCTTTTTTACCTCGCCAACATATGCTTCGGGTCTAAAACCGAAGCCAAAAGGTCAAAATAACCGCGGCATAATCTCTTTCATAAACTAGTGTATCTTCTGTGCTTATAATTTGTAGATGAAAACTATCTAATTCAAATTATAGAATTTCAGTTTTGATGTAATGTCCTTACCTGATATAGAAAGGACATAGCGTATTTGTTGAAAGATCAAGTCACTTTGGCAAAAATAAAGCTCAATAATGGCCAGCATCTAGATATTGGACTATTTTTAGTGTCTTTCTTGTAGGTTCATATCAAAGGAAAGCTTTGAGAACAACAATCGTAAACCGAAGAATGCTTCAGCTGTTCTTTCAACCAAAAGTTTTCAGAGGGGTGGGTCAGCTGACTTTTACAACCAAAATCCATCTATAGACCAACTAATTCTATAAACTCCGTATTTTATTAGAATTGAAAGAAAATGATGATAACTTTACTTTGTGTTTGGATAGAGTATTTCAACAATACTCTGAAATTGAAATGCTTTGCATTTGAATTGCTTGCAATTAAATTTTTTCATTTTCTAAATAACTTGTTTGGATAAAAAAATTAAAATACCTTACATTTAAATTTCTTGTTTGGAAAAAATAATTGAGTTTTTTTTTGTGAGATAAAATTTAATTTTTACAATATTTATTTTAGGCTTAATTATGTTTTTGAGTTCATGATAAATTTGGAAACGAACTCGATGACCCAAATGGACCGAGCTGATCCACCCGACTACCCAACCGAATTGGTCTGACCCGACGACTTAGACGGGCCGGCCAGAAAACCCAGACAAGCTGGGTCGACCTGATGATCCAGACAAGCCTGACAACCCATACCTCCCGGTCATGCCTGTCAAGTTCATCAACCTGGCCCGACACGTTTCGACCTACTCGGCCCGTCTAGGTCATTGGCCCATCTAGGTCATTGACTCGGCTTGGCCCCACTAGGTCGTCAAATCGACTCAACCCATCTGGGTTGTCGAGCCCGTTTGTGTCATCGTGCACACCCGACAAGTTTATGTTGATGGGCCGACCCGACTTGGCAAGGTCGTTGAACTTGTTTAGGTCGTCGGGCCGGTTGGGCCTGACTAGGTCATCGGGTCGGTTAGGCTTGTCGGGTCAACGAGTCGATCAAGTCTTTGGGACTGCTTGACACGTTTAGGTAGTCAGACCCACTCGACACTTCTAGCTCGTATGGCCCGCCAAACTCGTGTGGGTCATTGGACTCACTGACTCGTCTTGGTTGTTAGGTCAGCTTGATCTGTCTATGTCTTTGAGCCCACCCGACTCATCTAGGTCGTCAGTCCCATTTGGGTCATCGGACCCGCCTGACCCGTCTAGGTTGTTGGGCCTGCTCGACCCGTTTGTGTCGTCAAGTCGGTCTAATCCGTCTGGATCGTGTGGTCAGTCCAGCCTGTCATGGTTGTGAGGTTGAGTGAGAAGAATTTCAAATTCCACCTTTTTTTAGGATATTTGAATTTCTTCTACTTTAGCTAATTAAAATACTTCAAAAAATGCATGCATTTTAAATGTTTTTTAATTTCTCTATCCAAACAAAGCATTTCATTACAAAAAAATTCAAATTCTTTAAATAAATGAATCACCCTCTTGAATTATTCCATCCAAACACACCCTAAAAGAAGTTTGTAAATTGATGAGTATTAGGGATCTGACTTGGACTTTAAAGATATGGTTATCAACCTCTGTATATGGTCTTGTATTAACTATATT